>Ga0210012_1001429_pt1 | contig 22956 bp, 20 predicted proteins | sample CryGeymeta201504_FD_183974 | JGI IMG/M metagenome (GOLD analysis project Ga0210012, IMG submission 183974) | Groundwater microbial communities from Crystal Geyser aquifers in Utah, USA - Crystal Geyser metaG 2015-04 (SPAdes) (version 2) | ecosystem: Environmental > Aquatic > Deep subsurface >... | reverse complement strand
ATCATGGATTTTCATTAAGATAAATCAGGTAACGCTACCGCCACTGAAATTAATTTTTAAGCCTCCCATCCAAGGTATGGATGTTTCATTTTTAAGCAAGTCAACGTTGAGTAAAATCGGTAAATGAGTTTTCTTTTTTATCGAGACATGTGCAGATCCATTATGCATCGTGATAGTTGCACCATTATCTAAAAAATCGCGATGAATCGTTTCAGCATTACACTGCTCAAATCCATGTAATTTCTGAGCCAGATGTCTATATAAATTGTGCGCCAATAATGATAATGTCAAATCAAAATCTACTTTAACTACAATTGATGAGGATGGTGAATTTAAATGAAAGAAGGCGATCTGCTCTGCAATTTCTTTCTCCACCATCCAGCGTCTAGCGTATTTTCTAATCAATTGTTTTGCATTCAGATCAAAATCATTGGTGATTAAAAATGTGGGGCGTTGCCTGCCATGATCCGTTAAGATAATTTCTCTAATTTCGCCCTCATACTTGCCTAGCGTTGTTTTGCGATCATAAATACGCATTTCTTGTTTCTTGCCTTTGGCGCGCTCCACCTGAATTATTTGCCATTGATCCTCCGGCAATGCATTGACTTGCTCAATCAGTTTTTTACCACGTCTTCTAATGGTTAGAAATTTGATTTTTTCAGGACTTTGATTGAGCTTACTCAAGTTCTCATAAGTGGTAAAACGTGAGTCAAAAATTAGCATCTTTGGTGCAATTCCCTTGCCCGCTTTCCAGAAGTCTACAAATTCTAATACAGCGTCATTTTGAGTGCTGTGCTTTAACTCAGCATCCGTATAACTGACCATACCTGTCTTCGGACACTGGACTATTAATGCAAGGATACTTTTCATTGCCTTTGAGCGCGCGCCGCACCAGTTTTTTTCAAGCACGCTTTCATCCCCCCAGTGAGGAATAGCCTTAAAATCTAGGTTAAATTCACTTTCCTCTTCCTCTGATTTAAAGCACTCAACTAAATTCTTAAGAAGTGTAAGATTCGATGTTCGCTGTACACGATATGAATAGCTAGAAAGCGTCGTTGCTTTAGGTAACACATTTAACCCAGCAAATAATCCTAACGCCCTATCCATATTCCATACGGAATCGTGCGACCATCGCGCATTACCCATAAGTTTGAGTGCTAAAAAAGATAGAATCATTTGTGTACTGCTCAATTGGGTGGTTGATGGAAAATGAGCATTTTCAATCGCCTTGATGATCCCAAGCGATTGCAGTAAAGGTAGAAAAACTAATACGCCAGCAGCTCGCTCCGTTGTGAACACCTCATCTGTATAGCTCCATGCAACACTTTTGGGTGGTGTTATTTTCTGTGGCAACTGAATAGCAATGCGTTCTTGGCGTGTGCGCTTAGGTAGGGGTGCAAAGCCTTCCTGCTTAAGAATAGCATTGATTGTATCAAGAGATAGTGCCTGATCTTGAGCATATAGGGCGGCTCTAATATCAGTGATAGCATAGTTTTGTTTACGCAACATAATCACCATATCAACCACACCTTGTTCTGTACGTCGTTGCTTGGGTCCCGTTTTCTTTTGTTCAAAAAATGGGTTTACCCCCAATGCCAAATCTTTGGTGAACTGGTGCTTGAGCTTATTAAAATAAAGTTTGGAAAGCCCGAATTTCTCCGCTACATCATTACTGGATAATTTATCGTAATAAAATGCCTTTAGCGCCTCATATTGGCGCTGGCGCGAATTTTCTGGGTTTGAAAAATAGGTCTCTGGGTTCATAACCATATACTACAACTGTCGTAACATTATGTAAATAAATTAAAGTTAAAATATTTTTAGGCAAACAACAGAATGGCCTAATATAATCAATCTAGCTCATTATTATCACTGGTAAGTATAAATAATTCACATAAAACGAGCTGATTCAGATGGCTAATTTTCATGTATAGAAATTATAACATGCATGAAAAAACATATTGTTATGCAATTTTAGGTAATAACTCGGTTGTATTTTTTCTTTTAATTGTATTTTTTATGATTTATTTGGGCTGTGATTAAACTTAACTTCCTAGGAAATGGCTCGCGTGGCGTACGCCTTAATTACCTGAATTATCTTAATGAAAATCCATGATTAACTAAAATTTCTTTCTTGTAGGGTGCGAAATATCTGTTTTTTCATGAAATTAAACCTCTTCCTGTTGTTAATCGCTTATATAAACCATATGAAGCAGGCTAACAATATCCAAAACACCCATCCCCAGTTAACACCTTCTGAGATTGAATCTATGAGTTTTCCTTTCTCATCATATGTTTTGTGTCGGTATACTTTGTGATTTATAGAAAAATATTGTTCTCTTAAAGTGCCATCTATATAAGTTTGCTCTATATCAATTCCATCTGGATCGCCTGAAGAGGTAAGTATTTGTGTTGTTGTTTTTCCACTTGGGCTCATATCTACAGATATAATTTTAGATTTATAGATAATATCATCCATTAATGTGTCATAGAGCCATCCTCGAAACCCAGGTAAAAGATAAGACTCGGTAAATAATACATTCCCATTTATGGTGTGAAATGTACGCTTGGTGATCCGCCCATGTTTATAAGTGTCTTCAGTCTTAAGAATCCCTCCAGGATAAAAGGTCTTGAGCATACCGTGTGCACCCTGCTCCATAGGATTGGTTACCGTTAAGCTGGCAATAGATTCCCGCTCCTTCTGCCGTATCTCCATGAAGTCGCTCATGCCATGCATCCCCATTAGAATTACCAATCCTATAACAATCTTTTTTAACATTTCATTTCACCTTGAATACGAGAAGCCATATTAAGCGGTTTAAAGAGGCTCACAAGCTCTGTATATTTTCTTGATAATTCGTATGGTTCCCTGAAAACTGACACTTCCATAAGCAATGTAAAGAAGCATGTAATATACAAGTGTGAAAAATCCAACACCGATAAAATACGATGCATAGGTGTCGGACGAGTTATCCATACAGATCAGTGCTAGCGTGCATAAAAATATTATTAATAAATAAACAGCCTTTACCGCACGATAAAATACTTTATCTTCCAAGCTGTAGTTAGATGTATTCATAGATACCTCATGCCATCTTACTTACCCACAATTTCTGTGGATTAAATTGTTAGCAATAATTAGTTAAATTAAGTCTATTTAATGCCAGCACATGTAGTTGGATCTGTAATATCAGAACATTCAGCTTTAAATTTACCAAACCCAGAAAACACCCAATTGTTTCCGGTTAATTCAGGTGCATATGTGTAAACAGAAATGTATGAATGGTCACCGTACTCATAGAAACATACAAGATTGTAACCAATGGCTTTATAACCCTCTATTTTTGATAATCCAATGGTAGTTTGATTTGAAAAATCCTCAAATGCTTGATACGGACTCATAGACCATCCTGACGGCGTATCGCATACACCTGAATCATAATCACAGGTAAGAGTTGGCTGGCAGGTAATTTCTACTGCCGCATTTGAAGAGAAGCTCAAGAAAGTAAGGAGTAAAATAAATGCCTTTTTCATGTCGGTTAACCTTAATTCAAAGTGGGCGAATAATAACATTTGATTTAAAATTAATCAACTTTCACTTAAGTGTCTTTAAAGGTATACCTTTATTAACTCCATCCAAACACGAACAATCAATAAGTTACGATGTAAATAAAAATTAAATTTAAATTTATTTACACTAATAAATAAAGGTGGTATCATTCGTTTACATTATGGATAGCTAATTACTCAAGGTAGGTTGTTTTTTTTTGTGGAAATAATTGTGAATTTTATAACCGTAGCGTTTCTCTGCATTTTATGTTTTTTTATAGGCAATAGTCTCAATAATACAAACTCAGAAAAAATAGAAGGAATCATAGAGCATATAGATCAATTTGAATGGGACATATCAAGAATTAAAAAAAATACCGAAAGCATACAATCAGATGTATCTAGTATCAGATCAGATGTATCTAGTATCGAATTTAATATGAAGTAAGTAAGAACAAGGGCTAATCATGACAGGGCAAAACATAGGCTACATAAGAGTTTCATCAGAAGGTCAAAACACGGCAAGGCAACTTGAAGGTATTTCTCTTGATAAAGAGTTTACAGACGAAATGTCAGGTAGCTCAAGAAACAGGCCTCAGCTTGAGGAATGCCTTAGCTACCTTCGCTCTGGAGACACGTTACATGTTCACAGTATTGATAGGCTTGCGCGAAATCTTCGCGACCTACAAGAGATTATAGAGGGCTTGGTGATCAAGAACATTAGCGTTAAATTTCACAGTGAAAACCTAGTGTTCACAGGTGATGATAGCCCGATGGCAACTCTTACGCTTCAAATGATGGGAGCATTCGCCGAATTCGAACGAACAATTACGCGAACAAGGCAAAAAGAAGGGATTAGCGCAGCCAAAAAAGCAGGTAAGCATATCGGTAGGCCAAAGCTTGATAAAGGCCTTAGCGATAAAGCTAGGCAGCTAAAAAACGATGGATTAAGTGTGGTTGAGATAAGCAAAAAGATGGAGTTATCAAGACCAAGCATATACAAGCTTCTTAGTTGCGCATGACGTTTAATTATTGTCTCATTATGATTGATTTATATAGAGTTTTTATGGGTTTTTTCTTTTGATTTAAGCTAGATAATAGTAAGATATTAAACAAGTAATTAGTGATTTTTTTACGCTATTACGACTTTCCAATCGAGGTCTGTATTACTTTGGCCGGTATAAGACCTCGATTGGGTTCTTGAAGTGCGTAAAGGTGCGTATTTTAGAGAAAAGAAATCTTTGATCAAGGCTTAGTAAGAACAAAAGCTTAAAAAAGATTTTTTTAACACCTAAAAATACTATACCTTTCGTTATTATAAACATTGTTTTTTGGATATTGCCAATAAATTGTTAGAAAAAGTAAAACTCTTAGACTAACACAAGAAACAAAAAGAATAATAACATCGCACTTCGATTAATTTCGAGTATTAATTGAGGTGGTAACAGATGGAAGTTAATAATAAAAAGAGGTCTCAGGTAGAGATTCTATTACCAGAAACACTGCTTAAGAAGCTGTCCTATAATCAAAAGCTGATCATCGAAGCTCTAGCTAAAAATCCAGATGGTATGTTATCCCGTCATTTATCCCATAGAACGGGTGTATCAAACAAATCCGACACAATAAAGTTTTCTGTTCGCGAACTCTTGGCGAAGTATGATCTCGAAGTTCTCACCAAAAGAATACCGGAAAAGAAACAGTGGTTATGGTCTTTGTGCCGAATTTCTTCTGGAGAGCAATAAATGCTAGTGCAGGTGGTGAAATGACCAGCGCAGCGGACACTGCGCCCAAGGTCAGAAAAATACAGCCTAATTATAAAACATCTTTAGCTAGCTTAAAAGCGTCAGCTAACGGGATATGGCCTTCTATTTTTTCATATTGCGGAATGCCTTTAGAAAGCTTTTCTGAACGGCCAAATGTACACGTAAATTGTCCTTTTCCAAATCATGGAGGCGCAAAAGACTTTCGATTTGATAATAAGGATGGAAATGGATCATACATATGTAACTGTTCAAGTGGCGCAGATGGGTTTAACGCTATAGCAACTTTCCACAGCATAGAAAACAAAGATGCAATTAAGATGGTTGCTAAATACTTCGAACAAAACAAAATACCCGTTCAACAAAGTTTCACACCTATCAAAACAACACCTCGAGACGCTAATAACGAAAAAAAACTTGCCAAGAAAAGGGCTGGTTATCATGCAGATAAAATCTTATCTAAGTGTGAACTAAAGCCCCATTCATACTTTCAAAAAAAGGACATTGATAAATCTGTTTTAGTAATAAAAGAAAGCTACAAAGTAAATAATACTCAAACAGTTTTTGCAGGCGCATTAATAATACCTGTTTACGACATTAGCAACCAAGAATTGCTTATAGGTATTCAATATATTAATGATGATAAGTCCAGGGGGTATATAAAAGACACAAAGATAGAAGATGGAATCCACATCATAGAAGGTGATTCAAGCCTACCTTATGTTGATATTGTCGAAGGGGTGGCGACAGGAATTAGTTCCAATATGGCCACAGGAGCCACAACAGTAGTGGCGTTCGATGCCAACGGCATAAAAGGTAAAGCAGAACGCATTAAACAACTATTTCCTGGGAAGCAATTAAGATTTCTAGGTGATAATGACAGCCATAACAGATGGACTGGAAACGAAGCAGCGCATACGGCAGCTTATAAAACAGGTGGCTTAGTCGCAATACCTCCAGTTTCTGATAAAGACTGGGATGACCAACGTCAACTAAATGGCATTGAAACAACTCAAGCAGAGATTAACAATCAGATTGCCGAATATAATAAAAGCATAAACATTAGCGAAAAGATTATTGGGCTTAGCATAAACAGCTCTATTTTTCTGGTAAGTGAAAATAAAACCGTATCTTTTGATGGTGCGTTGATTAATTACACGGGAAAAATTTGTACTTGCCCTATATCCGGTGGTGAAGCCATTATCAATGCTGGCTCTATTTATTCGTATGGGCTAAAAAAAACCATTATTCCTGTATTGGCTAATCTATACGACCAAAATATCATTAATGAATGCAGGGAAATTAAATCATCAAAAGGCAGGCTTAAATGGGTTTCTCTTAATAATACTCAAAAGCACCTATACGCTTTTATTAATTTAATCTCTCATCGAATAGGCGCAGACCTTCCTAATCATGATCTGTTTAATGAATTTATTTATAAGAAATCCAAGATTAAAGCTTCAGATGAAATACTAAATCTACTCCGATGCTTACAAGAATCTAGAGTTAATCAAGCTAAAAAGCTCTTTGAGTTAGAACCAAAAGAATTTAGTAATCACATCAAGCTAAAGCAGGAAAAACAAGAAGATAGCTCTTTAAAGCTAAATTGGAATCCTGTTATTGAAGAAGCAAAAAGAAATAAATACAAGCTCATAGCCATCAAAGCACAGCATGGGCAAGGAAAGACCCAGAGCTTTATTAAAACCATGCTTGAACACGCAAACACAACGGATGGAGGCATAGTTGTTGCCCATAGAAGAAAACTGATTGATCAAATTTCTAAGGAACTTAACTGCTTTAATTATGAGGATTATGACCGTTATCTTTCATCAACAAGCTTATCTACTCTTAAAGGTATGGCGATTTGTCTACACTCTTTTAAACACGAACATTTTTTATCATACTTAAAAGAAGCTAATTCAGTATTTATTGATGAAGCAAGCCAAGTCCTTAAAACATTTTATACAGATAAAAATATTAATAACTCTGTATTAGATAATTTTACCGAATCATCTAAAACAGCACAGTGTATTTATTTGACTGACGCTGATTTAACGACACAGGACATAAAACACTACCAGCAAATATTCGACATAAGCGACAAAGACGTTTTGGTTGTTACAGCAGAAAAACCAGAACGAGACTATACAGTCGAAATATCATGCTCATCAGCACCAAGGCATTACAGAACTAAGGTTATAAAATCCATCGAGGAAGACCTTCAAAGTAACAAACCATGTGTTCTTGCTGTTGAATCAGAAGCTCAAGGAAAAAGCATAGTAAAGTTCTTTCAAGAACGATTCCCTTTAAAAAATATAGTCCTAATAACATCAAAAACACCTAATGATGAATTAAGTCCATTCATAGAAAATATAACCGAACAGTCATCTTTCATAGACCTCTTGATTCATACAAGCATTATAGGCACAGGTGTTAGCGTTCAGCATGAGAATAAACGTTTTACAAAAGGCTATGGGTTATTCTCAGGTAATGTACTAAGCGCAACAGAATGCTTGCAAATGATGCGAAGATTTAGAGACATAACTGAATGGGAAATAGGATTATTGTGCAGGCCAGAAAGCATGATTATGACAAGCTTTTATAGTGATCTTGGTGCGAAATCTCTAAAAGAACACGGAATAGAAATTAATAGTATAGAAAGTAATATAAAATTAAACACAGAAAGAAACAAGTCGCTATTCATACACGCATTTATCGGACTTTTACGTAACGAATATGGATTTAAAATCATTGGTCAACTAGCTTCTGAAGAAGTTATCAAAGGAATAATTACAACAGAAGAGGTTCGAAAAGAAGAAAAGTTAAAATTAATTAACGCCACACCATTACCCATAGAAAAAGCATTACTTGCCAGAAAAAGAGTGTATAAAACTCTTATTGAGAGATACGCTTCTGAGTCCTCTATTTGCAGAGATTACTTTAAGTGCAAAGAGGTAACAGAGGAAGAAGCAGAAATATGGTGCAATCCCTCAGCAAAGGACGCGGTAGATAAACAAGAACAAATAATAAAAATACTTAGGCTTGATTCATCCATTCATCATGTTCAAAAGAAAAACGAAATACTATTAAAAGCAGGAATCTCGCTAACCCTGTTTAAGAAACAACAATTAACTCAAGATGTAATAAAAGAACTAAGAAACAGTATCGCCAGTCAATGCGCTGAATTGGTTGGCCTTGGCTTTCTACGTGAGAAATACAGCAAAGAGTTAAAAATACCCACCGAACGACCAATAGCATTTATTTCTGAGTTTCTTAAATTCATCGGGTTTAACGTCAATAAAAAGCGTACTAGGAAAAATAACCGTGAGTATCAACTTGAAATAGAAATACCTTCTCCAATGGTTAATCGTTTAAGTCTAGATACCAGAACCGATAAAGAAATTTTAAAAGAAAAAGCGCACAAATTGAAAGGTGATGGCCTTGGTTATGGTCGTATAGCAAAAGAACTTGGATTAAAAGATAAATTTCAAGCAAGAAGATTGCTGGAAACATAGGGGTGCGGAATGTACCCATTACTGGCTATTATTATATATATAAATGCAGATAGTGGGTACAAAACGCACCCCGTGAAGAAATGATCATTTTGTCATAAATATAACCTAATTAAGTGAGCTATATAGGGGTGCGGAATGTACCCATTAATCAATTTTATAGTTTTGATTTGGAGGTAGAGGAACCTTTTTCTGGTAAGCGTTATGTTTTGATGGTTAAAACGTCTCGAGCCTAAAGTGTTTATCGTTGCGTATTAACCCGTGATTGAAAATCTATATTACTTACTTCGGAGCTATAACACGGGTGCATCATGAGGTGTGGCGTATAAATGAACCAAGTATTTACACCTTTACGCGCGATCAGGCGCGTGTACGTTATGGGGTATGGTCTTTCGGTATTAAAAGCAGTAATTGGCAGTCGAGCGCGCGTGCGCATATCATGGGGTGTGGGTTTACACCAGGCATGATAACGGCATGAGGATCAGCTTGAGTTAATGGAGGTATGATGGTTGCGGTATATATCAGAAAAGATGGGGAGGTTTGTCTATCCTTGCTTGCTAAAGAGCCAAAGGTAAGAAAAAAAGACAGGGGAACATGTGGCGCAAAGACGCGAAGAGGAACGAAATGCCAAGCGCCACCAGTATGGGATAAAGATAATGATGTGGCTAAAAACGGGCGGTGTAAGCTACATGGAGGCAAGTCTACTGGCGCACGAACGGAGAAAGGTCGAGAAGCAATACGCGAAAGTAACCGAAGAAGGGCAAAGGTGAAGCAAGCTTCTTCTGGCGAGCAAAATATTGAAAGGATGGGTGAAAGCGTATGAATACTGCCGGCGTTAAAATTGAATATACAGAAAAACAAAATACCTGCAATTTCTCTTTATTAAAAAATAAAAGCAAAGGTGGCCGTCCATCAAAATATACAACTGAGTTAGCAGATGAAATATGTATATCTATTTTGAATGGCGATAAAGGTATTGGTAAGCTTTGCAAAGAAAACAAACACTGGCCTACCAAGAAAACAATTTTTAATTGGCTTAATAAAAACAAAGATTTTCAGGAGCGATACATAAGCGCCAAGCAAATTCAGATTGATTTTTTAATAGATGAGCTTTTGGGTTACCCAGTGATCTTGGATCCTTTGAAGTGGAAAATATCTCATCTTGTCGCACGTAAACATTATTGAATCATTCATACAATCCAATAATCTCAAAGAGCGCAATATACATTGCTCCGCAACGTGATGATTTTACTCTTTTCAATGGTAGGTTTGTTTTATTTCTATAGGATAATACCTACATTATTGCATAGGTGTTAGTTTTGGCTTGGGTGTAAATGGAACAGCTAACTCAAGCCCGTTTATAAATATAGAACTTCATTCTATTAACATACGCATATCTACTTTACTTACGACCTCACCAGAGGAAGTTATAATTTTTTTATTATTACTATCATATAACGTTTCAAATCCTAAATTTTGGTACAGAGCTAATGCAGCATGATTGTGTGAATAAGTATGGAGATTTAATTCTAAAATGTTTCTTCGTTGACACTCAAGAATCATGCTCTCAATTAACTTCTTGCCAATGCCTTTACGGCGAAAATTTTTTTTAACGGTTACTCCGATTGTTAGCTTAGGTGTAGGCGGTTTAGATAAATGACCATCACTCATTCCAACCATTCTAGAGCCACTAAAAGCAAGGTAAATAAAGCTTCTATTATCCTGTATAATTTTTAACAGGTAGCTTAATTCGTCGCCCTTAATTGAGTTTAAAAGGAAGTCAGGAAGAAACAGAACATTTTGTGACTCAATGAAAACTTCCTGAGTATATTGATGAATTATTTCAGCATCTTCCAGGTTAGCAAATCGATAAGAAAGGGTTTCCAATATTTTTTCCTTAGGAATAAATCATTGACTAAGATATTAGATCAATTTATGATCACAACCCTTAGATTCCGCAAATAGAATCGCGATGCTTCAATTACTAAGAAACGGAGAATACACATGAAGAAGAAAATTTCAGCATCTAAATTAATCCCCAATAAAATCAAAGATAAAGTTAAAGTAGTGTCTGTTCCTTACGGAAACACCTAAGAATATGCATTATCTCTCCCCTGCTCTTCATGCTCAGGGGGGCTTGCTTTAATCTCCAAGATAGTTATACGTAGTAGTAAGCGTTTATTCTTAACCTAGCCAAAAGTTAGACTTGAATATAACATACTATTAAGTGTTGAGAAAAACGATGCTTCATCACTGCCTGGAAACATATAAAAATTTAACAATAAATTTAAATCCAAAAAATCTTTCTTGGATAAATAGTAGCATTGGAGCTGATCTATGGATTGATGGTTTTGATGCCATTCAAAATTCAAATAAAGAATCAGTAACGCTTTGTTTAAAACAAATTTTTACTGATCACTCTTCATTAGCTCAATTAGACATCTATAGCTTAATACCATTAATTGATACCTGGGAAACCTTGAGTGAAAAATATAGCCCAGACGATTGGCTTGCTGCTGGAATAACTATTTGTGAGGCTGTGGGAGGCATTCCTAAACTATGGCCAGCTTCAAAGAGTATTGTTAACGATACTGTCGCTTTTTTATTAAGTCGCTCATATAGAGCGTTACGTGTTCACGGATATAACCTTGGAGTTCGATTTATATTTAGCGACCTTTCTGGGGAGTATTTATTCAGGCCAGACTTAAGATATTTTGTTATCCCCAAGAATTTTTGCGCACCAGATTTATCGCCTCAGAGAGCGCAATTTTACTTCATTAGCCATGAGCTCGTTCATTTTTGGAATTTTGCTGACTTATATCAAAGTTTATTTGGTCCAAAAGACTATACGGCTTCGATGTTACTTAATGCAGAAGAATTTTGTTGTGCTTTTGATCTCCAGTTTCTTCGAGAGCTTTCAGAAAGACACTGTGCTCCAAATTTAACAGAAGAATTCTGTAACATTGAAACTGGACCAACGTCCAAGAGTAAAAAAACCATGCTTGATGCATGTAATAAATCAACTGATAAGCAAAATTATTTAGAAAAAAGTTTGAAAAGCCGTGCTCAAAATTTCCTTTCAGAGAAAACAGTCTTTCGCTGCCAATCAAGTAACAGTAACGACTCTACGGAACTTTGGATCAGCGACTCAGCTATCCAGCAGCATGCTACTAAAACTGAAGAGTATGTTGATTATTTGTCACATCCTATTCGTCAATATTATGGGGCACTATTACCCAAAAACCATAGGCACTTACAAACCGCTATTGCAGCCTGTGATGAAACTTGGGCTGATACAATCCATAAAATTAGGTTGGATAATTTTGACCCTAAAATAAGAAAGTATTCGCTAATTAAAAACCAAATTCGTTTTTCGATATATCAAATAGCCGAACACGAAATTGAGAAAGGGAAAACTTTGCCAGATGAAAATCTTTTTTCCTGGGCTCGGAGTGCAGCACTCTGTTATGCCCTCTCTGATGATCAAATTGAAAGTAAGTGGAACGAGATTTTTACTAAGTTAAAAGAGGAGATTAAATTTACTCCTATTCTCTGGGATGATTTTTACCCAAGGCCGGATTAAGTTATGACGGTTTCAATAAAAGTAAATTCAACTCAAAAAATCAATAAAATAGGTAAATGGTACTTATCTAATAAAAAAGAACGCCTCCAAGGAAGTGATGCACAAATTTTTGACGCAGCTCACCTCGATCAACAAGCTATCATAAAACTTCCCCAGGCAAAAAGCTCTTCATTTCTTGCATTTGATAGAGAGCTTCGGGCTTTGAATAAAATGAAGGGTATTCCTAATGTTGTAAACTTACTTGATAGTGGGAATGACCCGATCCTAAAGTTACCGTATATAATAATTGAAGATGGAGGCTCAACAATTGCTGATAAGCTTTGGCTTGAGGGCTGGGCACCAACTTTCAGCGAGATTAAATCTATCTTAGAACTCATGAAACAGTCTCTCGATAAGGCCCATGAAATGGGTTTTGTGCATGGGGATATCAAAGCAGCTAATATATGCTACTCGAAGGGGCAAGTGAACCTCATCGACTGGGGTAATTCTTATGAAATAGGGGAAAAAAGACACATCGGTGCTTTAGCTCATCATCAACCACCATATCCATATTGGACTGAAGCTACAGATATTTATGGGCTTGCAGTATTGGCTTTCCAAATGTTGTTTCACGGAGAGTTTCTTGAATTTTTGGTTTCTAAAGACCGATGCCTTATTACACCACGTAGAAAGCTCAATACATCTAAGGTTGAGGATTTTTTAAAAACAATATGTTTAATTACAGACTGGAGTAAATGCCCATCATGGGACAATGGGGGGCTGCTTTGGACAATAAATTAAAAGTTTCTTTTATCTATATTGCAAGCACTATTTCAATTTTTGGAGATCTGCTCACAAGTTTAGGGCTCCAGATCTTTCTTTACCAAAGTTATGGCTCCTCTTCAGTTGCAGGTTCTTTTATTGTCAGTATCTTGCCGCAATTATGGCTCGTAAAATTTCTAACCCATCGCTGTAAGCAGTACTCATTATTCAGATCTTTAATTACTTTACGAATTTTGGGTGCTTGTTGTGTGGCGCTGCTCGTCTGGTTCCATGATATATCGGAAATTTATGTTTTTTTGTTTTTTAGCTCTCTCATTATGGGTATTAGCCTCAATATCCAGAGAAGTCTTGTAAGTTATTTAGTACCTAAAAATCACCTTAAAACAGTCCATCGTCGTCTAACCTCTCTTCGAGCCATTGCTATAATGCTTGCACCTGCATGCGGAGGGTTTCTCCTGCAAAAGACAAACTATCAAGTGCTATTTTCTTTGGACGCCGTAACTTTTTTAATAAGTGCCGTTCTATACATGTTTTTACAAAACAAGAGTGGTGCTAAGGAAAAATATTCTAACTCCGCATCCGAAACACAAGACAACCATTTAAAACAGATTTTACATCCGGTAATATTTATATGGGGCCTTTTTTTGCTTCTTGGAGCGTTTCATAATGGTACACAGGTACCTGTACTTAAACTAGAGGGACTTGATCCTTACCAAATAGGTTTGATTCTGATGTTCTGGGGATTGGGTGGGACTATAGCTTTAATTTTCCCCTCTGCTTTAGCAAAGTATATTTATCTGCTACCCGCAGTCCTTATTTTTGTATTAACACTTACTTTTTATTTGTTTGGTTTAAGCTTTGTCGGCTCAGGTATTGCAATGCTAATTTGTGGGTTCTTGTATAGCTTTATTATTGGAGAACTGCGGGCTAAGATTTCTTCCCTTGCAGAAGGTAAAGAAGCTACTTTGTCGATATGGTCATCAGTAAGCCAGATTTCAGCATGGATTCAACTTTTTGGGTTTATCTGGATGGCTGTAATGCAGCGCTGGTACAAACCAACGTTTGCTGGATGGTCAGTTTTAATTAGTGGAACAATCCTTGCTTTGTCTATTATATTTGATATGAATCGGAAGAACATTACATCCAAACCATCACAACCAATGACTGAATCATGATCTGTGTACTTAAGATAAAGCCTGGCATCGATCTCCTGAGCTTATGCTGTAACGTAAAAATATAAATCACACGCTCTGTGTGTACATACAAATGTGATTTGTGGAAACATTAATCCCAATCCTCAAAGGAAGCTTGGAAATTTATACGATCACTGCCTGGAGAAGCAACTTGCGCTCATTATGTTGACGTAATTAATCAATAAAAACATTTTTAGGGGTTAAGTGGGTTGGCTGTTCCATTGTTCCCCAAGCCCGGGGAGCTTTATTGTAACTCTGGGCATTTAATTCTCTTTTTCCTCTAAAATTTCAGTATGCATTTAATATGAACTGGTTGATTCGCTGAAGATGCATTTAAAACAGCATAAATACTATATCCAAAAATCGGGATCATATTAAGTGCATATAAGTGCTGCATTTATGCAGCATAGATTTGGTTTGAATTCGCTCACTTATCGGTGCTTTTCTTGTATTTTTTGCTCTTTAAAAATCCAAGAGGGTTGTATTTTTCGGTTTTTTTGGCGAAATATTATTTTTTACATATAAATCAATAGGTTAAAAATTGGCATTCCAATGCGAAAGGTGTGCTTGGTCCTGTATATTAGATTTACTTACGATTATGATTTCTAAAATTTTATATATATTTCTTTTTTTTATCTCTAAGAAAAGCGCATATAGTTGCGCGTTTGTGAGGTTGAATGTTTGTAGTTATAAGGGTTTTGTTAGCGATAAACTTCTTTTCGATGACCTAGAGAGAGGACAAAAACAGTTACTGTTTCATCTTTAAATTGGCAAATAATACGATAATCACCAACACGGTAGCGCCATAAGCCTGCCTTATTGTAAGCCAGTGCTTTGCCTTGTTGTCTTGGATCATCAGCAGTAGAAACACGGTTTTCTAAATAATCAAAAATTCTTAGTTTTGTTTGCTTATCAAGTTTTTTTAACTGCTTAATTGCTACTTCTGAAAATTCAATCGTCCAGACCACAGGCTTTCCTTGCTTCATCTAATGAATAAATTCTACCTGGGTTTTCTAATGTATCCATACCTATGTAGTAATCACCAACATCCGTTAAATAACTTTCAATAGCTTCCCTTACATAAAAGCTTTTGGAGCGTTTTGTTTTCTTGGCAAGCATAGATAGTTTGTCTTCTAGCTCTTCGGGCAACCTAATTGCAATGGCCATGATATCACCTATTTTATTATAACCTGTTGTAATTATACATGCTTATACACTATTATACAAATATAGCGTAACTAACTTGTATTATATATAACGAAAAACAAACGAAGGGATGCGAACATGAGTGAAAAAAATTCGTTACTCAGTACGCGAGAAGCTGCTGATATTGCAGGCTTTAGCGCTAGGCATATACAAGGCATGATAAAGAAGGGAAAGCTTTCTGCTACAAGGGATGATGGGGGAAGTTACCTTATAGAAAAATCTGAGTTTTATCGTGTTTTTCCTGATGCGCACAACAAGCGATCAAGCGCGAATGATGATGAAAGCAGTTCGCGAATTGTTCTTGAGTCTGAGATTAGACATTTAAAAGAAATGTTAGCTGAGAAGAGTAGGCAAAATGACTTCCTACACAAGCAATTAGAGACAGCAATGACAGAGAAGGCAATGATTCTAGAGACGCTCAGCAGTAATCAAAAGTTACTTGAGCACAGTAGCGGTAAAGGGAAAAAGAAATTTTTAGGAATTTTTTAATAAATCCCCATTAATCTAATGTAACCATGATTTTAATTTAAATTAGGATATCTAATGCCATAACATGTAGTTGGATCTGTAACATCAGAACATTCGGCTTTAGTTTTTCCGAACCCAGAGAAAACCCAATTGTTTCCGATTAATTCTTTTGCAGGTGTATAAATATGAATTGAAGAGTTTTGGCCATAAGAGTAAATACATTCAATCATTGAGCCTGATTCCTTGTAAGAAATGCCCATTATTTTTGATAATCCAATGGTAGTTTGATTTGAAAAATCTTCAATTGCGCTACCGTTAATTAAATACCATTCTGGAGGCATCACATCACACACCCCTGAATCATAATCACAAGTAATAGTAGATGGACAAATAGCTTCACCTGATGCGTTAACAACAAAACTCATAAAAAAAGCACCAACCAAAACAAATATTTTTAACATAAGAAATAAATCCAACGCAAAGGCAGTTGATAATATTAACAAATGATCATTAACTAGTCAATGAGATTTATAATAAACAAGGTATAAATTAATTATTTTTATCATACGTAATTAACATGGATTTTCATTAAGATAAATCAGGTAACGCTACCGCCACTGAAATTAATTTTTAAGCCTCCCATCCAAGGTATGGATGTTTCATTTTTAAGCAAGTCAACGTTGAGTAAAATCGGTAAATGAGTTTTCTTTTTTATCGAGACATGTGCAGATCCATTATGCATCGTGATAGTTGCACCATTATCTAAAAAATCGCGATGAATCGTTTCAGCATTACACTGCTCAAATCCATGTAATTTCTGAGCCAGATGTCTATATAAATTGTGCGCCAATAATGATAATGTCAAATCAAAATCTACTTTAACTACAATTGATGAGGATGGTGAATTTAAATGAAAGAAGGCGATCTGCTCTGCAATTTCTTTCTCCACCATCCAGCGTCTAGCGTATTTTCTAATCAATTGTTTTGCATTCAGATCAAAATCATTGGTGATTAAAAATGTGGGGCGTTGCCTGCCATGATCCGTTAAGATAATTTCTCTAATTTCGCCCTCATACTTGCCTAGCGTTGTTTTGCGATCATAAATACGCATTTCTTGTTTCTTGCCTTTGGCGCGCTCCACCTGAATTATTTGCCATTGATCCTCCGGCAATGCATTGACTTGCTCAATCAGTTTTTTACCACGTCTTCTAATGGTTAGAAATTTGATTTTTTCAGGACTTTGATTGAGCTTACTCAAGTTCTCATAAGTGGTAAAACGTGAGTCAAAAATTAGCATCTTTGGTGCAATTCCCTTGCCCGCTTTCCAGAAGTCTACAAATTCTAATACAGCGTCATTTTGAGTGCTGTGCTTTAACTCAGCATCCGTATAACTGACCATACCTGTCTTCGGACACTGGACTATTAATGCAAGGATACTTTTCATTGCCTTTGAGCGCGCGCCGCACCAGTTTTTTTCAAGCACGCTTTCATCCCCCCAGTGAGGAATAGCCTTAAAATCTAGGTTAAATTCACTTTCCTCTTCCTCTGATTTAAAGCACTCAACTAAATTCTTAAGAAGTGTAAGATTCGATGTTCGCTGTACACGATATGAATAGCTAGAAAGCGTCGTTGCTTTAGGTAACACATTTAACCCAGCAAATAATCCTAACGCCCTATCCATATTCCATACGGAATCGTGCGACCATCGCGCATTACCCATAAGTTTGAGTGCTAAAAAAGATAGAATCATTTGTGTACTGCTCAATTGGGTGGTTGATGGAAAATGAGCATTTTCAATCGCCTTGATGATCCCAAGCGATTGCAGTAAAGGTAGAAAAACTAATACGCCAGCAGCTCGCTCCGTTGTGAACACCTCATCTGTATAGCTCCATGCAACACTTTTGGGTGGTGTTATTTTCTGTGGCAACTGAATAGCAATGCGTTCTTGGCGTGTGCGCTTAGGTAGGGGTGCAAAGCCTTCCTGCTTAAGAATAGCATTGATTGTATCAAGAGATAGTGCCTGATCTTGAGCATATAGGGCGGCTCTAATATCAGTGATAGCATAGTTTTGTTTACGCAACATAATCACCATATCAACCACACCTTGTTCTGTACGTCGTTGCTTGGGTCCCGTTTTCTTTTGTTCAAAAAATGGGTTTACCCCCAATGCCAAATCTTTGGTGAACTGGTGCTTGAGCTTATTAAAATAAAGTTTGGAAAGCCCGAATTTATCCGCTACATCATTACTGGATAATTTATCGTAATAAAATGCCTTTAGCGCCTCATATTGGCGCTGGCGCGAATTTTCTGGGTTTTAAAAATAGGTCTCTGGGTTCATAACTATATACTACAACTATCGTAACATTATGTAAATAAATTAAAGTTAAAATATTTTTAGGTAAACAACGGAATGGTCTAATATAATCAATCTAGCTCATTATTATCACTGGTAAGTATAAATAATTCACATAAAACGAGCTGATTCAGATGGCTAATTTTCATGCACAGAAATTATAACATGCATGAAAAAACATATTGTTATGCAATTTTAGGTAATCACGCAGTTGTATTTTTTCTTTTAATTGTATTTTTTATGATTTATTTGGGCTGTGATTAAACTTAATTTCCTAGGAAATGGCTCGCGTGGCGTACGCCTTAATTACCTGAATTATCTTAATGAAAATCCATGATCCATGCTAAATATCCCTCTGTATCACTTAGATAAGCATTTTTTTGAAGCAAATTGGGTGCAACGTAATTATCAGGATTTTTTGAATGAGCAACAATATTTTGTAAGCCAATCCTCTTGGATTATTGACGGTAATTCAAGTAAGTCTCTTGAGGTACGTTACAGCCGAGCAGATATTTGCCTCTATTTTAATTTTCCTAGATATCTGTGTTATTACCGAACAATTAAGCGGTTGTTTCATAAGCATCCTGCAATTGACGATCGTGCGCCAGGGTGCAAAGAAACAGTGCGCTGGTCGTTGCTGGAATATATGTGGGGCTATGAAAAGCGCATGAGACCGATTTTAAGCCAATTAAAAACTAACTACCCCAATGTAAAATTGATTGAATTAGGCTCCGATCAAGATGTTATTCTTTTTTCTGAAAATTTATTACAAGTGATTAATCAATCGGATATTTGATACTAAAACTTTTGATCAAATAAAAATGTTTTTTGAAGTGTCACTTTCATCACAAACGTCACTTTTCAATTAGATAAGCAAGTTTTACTGAATACACACGCTAATTTATTGCCCATTTTTTTAATGTACTGTTTATCACTATATTTTATTATTAGTAAATCGTATAATTATACAACTCAAACATAATTAAGTATAAGGTATGAACCTAATTGAAATTTGGCATTATCATAGACCAGAGCTAGCAAAAGTCTATTTGGACACATTGAATGCAGGCTTGGTGACTTCCACGACTATTTTTGCTCCTCGACGCGCAGGGAAAACCTCTTTCTTACTAAAAGATCTAACACCAGCCGCAGAAACCGCGGGTTACACCGTTGTCTACGTCGATCTCTGGCAAACAAAACTCTCGCCGGGGGTAGCTATTGTTCGTGCTCTTGAACGTGCATTAGAACCGAAAAATGTTGTCGAAAACTTAGTTGCAAAACTCCACACCCCCATTAAAAAACTAAAGGCAAAAGCTGAAATAGCAGGGGCTAAATTAGAGGGTGAAGTCGAGCTTGGAGATACAAGCAAACATGTACAGACAGATATTGCTCTGAAAATAGATGTTTTGATCGAGACACTCTGTAAAAAGAAACCGGTATTATTACTCATTGATGAAGCGCAAGAATTAGCAAAAACAAAAGAGCATGAAGCTGTTGCGACAGCACTGCGTACATCAATCACTCGAAATCAAAAGCGTTTGCGAGTGGTATTTACCGGATCGTCTAGAACACAACTAGCACATGTATTTTCAAACTCGAATGCGCCACTGTATTCAACGGGTTCTGCAATAGCTGATTTTCCGCAATTGGGTCGTGATTTTGTCGAATATATCGGAGAACGATTTAAAGCATCGACAGGCCGTACATTACCAATAGCCTTAGCCTGGCAAGCCTTTGTCACATTTAAACAACAGCCAGAGCCTTTTCTTGTTGGGATTGTCGATATGGTACTTAATCCCTCCGTGACATTAGATGAAGCAATGCAGATTGTTACAGAAAAACTTGCCCTAACTGAAAATCATGAGGGGGCGTGGGCGGCTCTCGATGCAACACAAAAGGCATTGGTTCGTATGTTGGCACAAGATCCATCATTAAAACCCTTTAGTAAATCTGTGGTTTTAAAACTTCGTACCATCATTGGTATTGAATCATTAGAGGTTACTCACGTTCAACGAGCAATGACGAAGCTTGCAAACGTGGTGTTCAAATCACCTCGTGACACATACGAGTTTGAAAATGAAGCCTTCGCCCAGTGGGTCAGGACACTTGCCGAATAAATAGCCATGACGATTGCCTGCTGCAAGTGAACCTATGATGTTACCTCTAAAATCTCTTTTTAGCTGAAATTAATTTACCAGATTTAACCTGGTGCGTTATTACATTATTTTTAATAAGCTCAGCTATTGTTGGATACCACATATCATCTGCCGCGGTGTGGAAAGCTTTTTCAAGAAATTTATCAGACAAACCTTTGTCTTTATAATAATGCCTGTCTCTCGCCATTAAAGACTGAACTTCTTTTTTAGTAAACCCCGGAAACGCATATGAATGTACCCCCTGTGTCAGCATAGTTGTCGCCTCTAGTTAAAATATTGAGGGGCGGTAAGGAACTGACAAAATGAGTAAATTATCACACAGTGCCAAGCAAAGGGGTGATGAAGTCCTTGATTCTCCCCGCGAAGGATAGCTTGGCTAGGTGATTATATGAATTTTGCTTCATTAAAGCCGTTGTTTAATCGATTAATCATCACCTTTATCATCCTTAGATAACGCTTTTTTCGGCTTAAGAAAATTATCTGAAGTAACAACTTTTTGTCCGGTTTTTTCTTCTAGCTCTATGCGTGCTTTCTTGGCAATTCCACCACCTTGTTTACTGGCTTTCTTATTTTCTTTCATGCCAGTAGCATTGGTTGTTTCAGCAATTTGTCGGGTTGAGAGTTCCGCCAAGGCCGTAAAAATAAGCTCCGCTTCACTCATATGATCACGCAAATTTTGAGATTTGAGGTCTTTTGCTTTTTTGTGATCTTTAACGCTAATATCTGACCATTCTTGATGGATGATATTGGTTAAAATGGCGAACTCTTTGGGCTCTTCAATACCATGATCTTTCCAGTAATCCGTAAGTTTATTTCGGGTTTCTTGCCCCATCATGCGTTGCTGTATCCATTTTTCGCTGTAGCCCTGCTTTTGCCATGTCTCTCTGGCTCGATCAAGGGAGCGCGATGGATCACCCATTTCTTGCATCCGTTCATACCCTACTTTGGCGAGCCATAATTTAATTGGTTCAGCCTTGGGGCTAGGAACTGATTGAATCAGGCGTAATAGTGTTTCTGCTGTGGCGACATCCGTGAGATATTTTTTACCATCCGCAGCCTCTAATTTCAGTCGGTGACAATTTGTCACCGACTGATTCCCTTCCTTACGTAATCGCTCTTTCAACTTATTCCAATAGTTTCTAGCCAATTGATAATCAGGCTGCTGTGTTAAGGCCTGAACAATATCAATAACAGAAAAAAACCATGTTTCTGTTTCTTCATCATATGAACGGCGTATTTTGTGCTGCTCAAAAATAGTTGGATTACTATCCATGATAACTCCCTTTTATTGTTGTGCTCGTTTCATTTGAAGGGGCACGACATGATTTTTAAGTAAATTTTCAATATGTTCTGCCCATGCGTTCAATGCTTCTCTCCGTTGAGGCAGCATTTCATTTTTGTTGTAGGTCGCCATGATTTTTGGCATTTTGTGGCCTAAACACTTTTCAATCACAACCGGATCAACATGGAGGGCTTCACCAAGTTGTGTAGAAAATGTCCTACGAAGATCATGTGCTGTCCAATCGGGGATGCCAACTCGTTCTTGAATTCTTTTAATTGCTCTTGGGAGTGCATTTTCGGTAAGCGGTGTTTGTTTATCAGCACCAGACAACACAAAAGGTGAGGTGCTATCTGCCTTAAGCTCGTGAAGAATAGCTTTGGTTTGTGGGCTTAAATGAATCTTGGTAACAATACTGGTTTTAGAGTGGCTGGCTGGTATTGTCCACAAAGATTGTTCAAAATTAAACTCACCCCATTGTGCCAGCCTTAATTCTGCGGTTCTAACGCCAGTAAGCAAAATAAGCTTAATAGCACTTTTGGTTTGGAGCGACATCTGGTTTTGTGGGCTATCTAAAAAATGCAATAAGGTTTTGATTTCCTCAAGCGTAAGGTATCGCTCTCGTGGGTGCTCTGTTCCACCAATATTTTTAGGGCGAATAACCGTGGCTGGATTATGCTTCATGTGCCCTTGACTGATCGCGTAGTTGAAAAGCTGTTTCAGTGAGCTCAGTACCCGATTAGCATGAACAGGGGCATCGCGATCCACAATTGTTTTTAACGCCGTAGAGATATCTAGGGTTTGAATACCATCAAGCTCGAAGTCACCTAGCAAGGGAACAATATCACGATCAATTTGTTTTTTTATTACCAAAGGACGCTTTATTTCTTTTTCGACATAGTCCACATACCACGTTTCGACAAGCTTTTTAACGGTGTTGCTTTTTTTCCTCTCAGTTTCAACGTGTTGCTGCTTAATTAATTCCTTGGGATTTTTTTGATCTCTACGTAGGCCACTAAGCTCATTAAACTTATTTCTGGCATTAGCCAAGCTCATGGTTGGATAATGTCCCAGGGTAATTCTGTCAGTTTTGTCAGCGATCTTGTAACGGTAAACCCAGCTTTTAACGCCCTTG
>Ga0210012_1001428_pt1 | contig 22957 bp, 18 predicted proteins | sample CryGeymeta201504_FD_183974 | JGI IMG/M metagenome (GOLD analysis project Ga0210012, IMG submission 183974) | Groundwater microbial communities from Crystal Geyser aquifers in Utah, USA - Crystal Geyser metaG 2015-04 (SPAdes) (version 2) | ecosystem: Environmental > Aquatic > Deep subsurface >... | reverse complement strand
ACAAGCGCCATGCAAATCGAGCGCGAAAGGGCTTTCCTCTTTGCTCTTGATTGGTTAATTGAATGGCAAATGTAACGCCAAACATCAGGGCGAAAATGGCATATGATTTGCCTCCAAACATAAAAAACAGGCTGTCCCAAATCAATTTATCTAAAGGCACCATCCAGGATGGTAATTGGTCTGGGAAATAGTAAACATCAAAATGTTCAATGTTGTGCAAAAGCATGATGGAAACAATGGCAAACCCTCTAATAACATCAAGGATTTGAATTCGGGAATTTTTTGTAATCATATAATATGTAAGGGTTACTTCTGTTTAATGCGCTTCTAGCCAATCATGTCCAACACCTAAATCTACGTCTAATGGCACTTCCAACTTATAAGCCCGTTCCATTTCTGTTTTTACTAAGGTTTTAATGGTTTCCAATTCGGGTTTGTAAGCATCGAAAACCAATTCGTCATGAACTTGCAAGAGCATTTTGGTTTTATAAGATCCGGCTTCCAACGTGTCATGAATGCGAATCATGGCTATTTTTATAATATCTGCCGCACTGCCTTGAATGGGCGCATTTACAGCATTTCGTTCGGCAGCACCACGTACCACGGCATTTCTGGAGTTGATGTCGTTTAAATAACGCCTTCTGCCTAAGACTGTTTGAACATAGCCGTGTTCTCGGGCAAAATGAATTTGATCATTAATATATTGCCTTAATTTGGGATAGGTTTCATAATAAGTGTCAATCAGTTCTTTTGATTCACCTCTGGATAAATCGGTTTGATTACTCAATCCAAACGCCGAAACACCATAAATAATGCCAAAATTAACGGTTTTAGCTTGGCTTCGTTGCTCACGGGTCACCTCACTTAAAGGCACATTAAAGACTTTAGAAGCGGTTGAAGCATGAATGTCTTCGCCGTGTTTAAAGGCTTGAATCATGGTTTCTTCATGGCTCAATGATGCAATGATACGCAATTCTATTTGAGAATAATCGGCGGCCAGCAAGATATAATCGTTATTTCGTGGAATAAACGCTTTTCTTACCTGTTTACCACGCTCGGTTCTTATTGGAATGTTTTGAAGATTTGGGTTATTACTACTTAAACGCCCAGTAGCTGCAACGGTTTGCATATAGTCTGTATGAACGCGTCCTGTTGAAGGTTCTACCTGATTGGGTAAGGCATCCACATAGGTGCTTTTTAATTTTGCCAGACCGCGATAGTCTAAAATATGTTGAATAATGGTGTGGTCTTTAGCCAGATAACTTAAAATATCTTCACTGGTGGCGTATTGGCCGGTTTTGGTTTTTTTAGGTTTGTCAACCAGTTTAAGCTTTTCAAATAAGATGTCTCCCAACTGTTTTGGCGATGCAATGTTAAAGGTTTCTCCAGCTTCTTTGTAAATAGTTGATTCTAACGTTTTAATGTCTAAATCTAATTGCTCAGACAGAGAATTGAGGAAAGCTTTATCTAAATTAATGCCTTCTAATTCCATATCGGCTAAAACACGTAACAACGGAATTTCAATCTCATCAAACAGCTTTTGGGTATTGGCTTCGCCCAATTCTTTTTCAAAATGCTCTTTTAACTGCAAGGTAATGTCTGCATCTTCAACAGCATATTCGGTTTGCTTTTCTAATGGAACCTCTCTCATGTTCAGTTGGTTTTTTCCTTTTTTACCAAGAAGGGTTTCAATAGATATAGGTGAATAATTTAAGTAGGTTTCTGCCAGTACATCCATATTATGGCGCATATCCGGATTGATGAGGTAATGGGCCAGCATGGTATCAAAGAGCGTTCCTTTAACCTTGATGTGGTATTTACGAAGCACTTTAATGTCATACTTTAAATTCTGCCCAATTTTCTGAATGGATTCGTTTTCAAAAAACGGACGCAATAGTTCTATCAAGGTTTGAGCTTCGTCTCGGTTTTCAGGAAACGGTACGTAAAATCCTTTGCCAGCTTCCCAAGAAAAGGCAATCCCAACCAATTCTGCAGTGATGGGATTAATGCCTGTGGTTTCCGTATCAAAACAGACGCTTTTTTGTTTGAGCAAATTTTGAATGAATAGCTTGGTTGCCAAGCCAGTTGCAACGCTTTGATAAAAATGCGCCGTGGTTTCTGAAGTGTTTCTGGAACTGTGGTTTATAATCGGTTCGCCTTCATTATCATCGCCTCCAAACAGCGAAAATTGTCCTGCACCCGCTTTGGTTGATGTGGGTTTGGTTTCCTGTTTTAATGTTTCGGTTGAAGTTGGTTCTTTGGTGTTTTCTTTTGAAACCGTTGGTGTTTCCGTTGAAAAGGTCTTTTGAAAATTGGCCAGTAACTGTCTGAATTCCAGTTCTTCAAAAATACTGGTGACTTTTGCTAAATCGGGCTGGTCTAGTTCAAAATCTTTAGCATCAAACACCACAGGAACATCTAGCATAATGGTAGCCAGCTTTTTGGAAAGCATTCCCAAATCTTTATTGGCTTCTATGTTTTCTCTCATTTTGCCTTTTAGCTCATGGGTATTGGCCAATAAGTTTTCCATACTGCCATATTCTGCAAGGAGTTTTTTGGCGGTTTTTTCGCCAACACCGGGAAGTCCGGGAATGTTATCGGAGGAGTCGCCCATCATACCTAAAAAGTCTATCACTTGCAAAGGGTCATCTACTTCAAATTTTTTCTTCACTTCTTCAATGCCCCAAGTTTCGTAGCCACCACCAAAAACGGGTTTGTACATAAAAATATTCTCACTTACCAATTGAGCAAAATCTTTATCGGGTGTGACCATAAAGGTTTGATAGCCTTCTTTCTCGGCTTGTTTTGAAAGTGTTCCGATAACATCATCTGCTTCAAAGCCTTCTTTAACCATAATGGGAATGTGCATGGCTTTAAGGATGTCTTCAATATAAGGCACGGCTATTTTAATAGCCTCGGGTGTAGCATCTCTATTGGCTTTATAAGCTTCAAAGAGTTCTACACGGTCTACACTGCCACCTCTATCAAAACAAACGGCTAAATGGTCTGGACGTTCTCTTTTAATAACATCGAGCAATGAATTCATAAAGCCCATAATGGCCGAGGTATCTAAGCCTTTTGAATTGATTCTTGGATTTTTTATAAAGGCGTAATACCCACGAAAAATAAGCGCGTAGGCATCGACTAAGAAAAGGCGTTTTTGGTTTGACATGTTACTGTTTAGTTTTATTTTTTATAATAGGACTCAACGGTTTGTTCTGTTTGTCCTTGGTTTGTAAATTGACTATACGTAAATCCTGGATGCACACAATAGCCTCCGGTTTCTCCTTGTTTATTAATGGCTAAAAAGCCAATTTGAAAATCGGTTCTGCCTTGGTTTTTTTTCATGATGCGCCTAACGCCTTCTTCGCAAGCTTCTTGAGGCGATTTCCCTTGGCGCATGAGTTCTACAATTAAAAAACTGCCAACGGTCTTAATCACTTCTTCGCCAACTCCTGTAGCAGTTGCGCCTCCAACTTCATTATCTACAAAAAGACCCGCGCCAATTATGGGCGAATCTCCAACTCGGCCAGCCATTTTATAGGCCATGCCACTGGTAGTACAAGCGCCGGCGAGATCGCCGTTACCATCAATGGCTAGCATGCCTATGGTGTCGTGGTTTTCAATGTTGATAATGGTTTCATATGTTGAGGTTGTTTTCCATGCTTCGTATTGTTTTTTGGTGCTTTCTGTCAGCAAATTGGTTTTTTTAAACCCATTTTCATAAGCAAATTGTTCAGCCCCTTTTCCTGCTAAGATGATATGTGGGGTAAGTTCCATAACTTTCCTTGCCACCGATATCGGATGTACAATGTTTTGTAGATAAACTACAGAACCGCAGTTGCCATCTTTATCCATAATGCAAGCATCTAAAGTTACGTTACCATCGCGGTCTGGCCTTCCACCTAAGCCAACGGTTTCATTGGTTGGGTCTGCTTCTTCAACCATAACACCTTGTTCTACAGCATCTAAAGAAGTACCATGATTGCTTAAAATTTCCCATGCTTTGGCAGTGGCATTTTTAAAATTCCAAGTGCAAACCACGAGTGGTTTTATAAGCGATTTGGTAACAGATGTCGGGTCTTTACGGTCCTGATAATTAGCAAATACAGGAACAGACAACAGGCCTGCAGCACTAAGCGGAGCGTTTTTTAAAAATTGTCTTCGTTTCATGGGCAAACGTATTTGAGCGGTCATTAAAAACCAATTCGTTACATTTTTTGGGTATTTTTTAATGGGTTATTAACAGAGAACTAAAATAGTAAGATATGAATAATTAATGCCTATTATTTAATGAATATTCGTGGTTTTGCTTTTTTTGAGTCTTTATTGAGCAAAACAATAGGATGTTTTTAAATTATAAATTGTTAATCTTACATTAAATAGCACGACATTATATCTTTAACTTTTTAAATTTGAAAAAAAAATTCTATGTCTCGATTTTTCATAGCACTCTTAATATTTTCAGCATTCTTTTTTTTAATAGAGTTTTATGCTTTTCAAGCACTTAAAACCATTACCAAAAACAAATATGTGAAAGTGGTTTGGATCCTAATAGCGCTTGCTATTTATCTAAATTTATTTTACACCTTATACGCAACACCAAGAAGTGCTGGACAAACCAAAGGATTTCAGTTAGCTACTGGACTACTGCTTACCTTTTTGATTCCTAAATTGGTTATTGTGGTGGTTATGTTTGGCGAAGATATAGTGAGGGTTTTTCAAAAACTTATGTCGTATGTGTCTGTTACTGAAACACAGCCAATTCCAAGCAGACGCCTGTTTCTTTCAAAATTGGCATTGGGCTTGGCAACCATTCCATTTGCTTCTTTTTTATATGGAATTTTTCAAGGACGTTACAATTATAAGGTTTTAAAATATCAATTATCTTTTGACGATTTACCAGAGGCTTTTGATGGGTTTACTATTACTCAAATTTCTGACATTCATTCAGGAAGTTTTACAAATCCTGAAAAAATTCAATATGGCATAGATTTGATAAACCAACAAAACTCTGACATGATTCTTTTTACAGGCGATATTGTCAATAACAAGGCCGATGAAATGAATGATTGGATTGATGCCTTTAAGCATTTTAAAGCGCCTTTCGGCAAGTTTTCCATTTTAGGAAATCATGATTATGGCGATTATGTAGATTGGCCATCAAAAGAAGACAAAGCAAAAAACTTTCAAGATGTTAAAGATGTTCACCCAAAAATAGGATTTGATTTGCTGTTAAATGAAAACCGAATCATTGAAAAGGACGGACAGCGAATAGCATTAATTGGGGTTGAAAACTGGGGAAAAGGGTTTAATCAAGCAGGCGATCTGGAAAAAGCATCGTTAGGCATTCAAAAAGAAGATTTTAAAATTCTCATGTCTCATGATCCTTCTCACTGGGAATATAAAGTGAAGCACGATGATTTTAACTACCACATTACCTTAAGCGGGCATACGCACGGGCTTCAAATGGGCATTGAAATACCCGGGTTTTTTAAATGGAGTCCATCACAATATGTGTATAAACAATGGGCAGGATTATATTCTGAATTTGGAAGGTTTATAAATGTGAATAGAGGCTTTGGTTATCACGCATTTCCAGGACGTGTTGGTATCTGGCCAGAGATTACGGTTATTGAGTTAAAAAAAGGTAGCAGGAACGCCTGATGTTTTGATGGCAGGATTTTGTAAGAAATGGTAATTAAAAAGATGGTCGTTATATATAAATTGTTTATTTTTATTTTAAGTTGATTTTTAAGTCAGTTTCATAGTAATTACGCGTCATATCAAAAAAATACGTAGGTTTGTATAAGAACATTTGACTAATAAATAATAACGTATGTCAAAATTTGGGGAATTAATAGATGTAGACATTCCGGTTTTGTTAGATTTCTTTACGGAATGGAATGACCAATCTACAGCCATGCATCCGGTTTTAAGAGATGTTGCCGCAGCACTTGGCGACAAAGCTAAAGTCATTAAAATTGATGTTGAAAAGAACCAAGAGTTAGCAGAAGCCCTAAGGGTAAAAGGCTTGCCAACCTTAATTATTTACAAAGATGGTGAAATGAAATGGCGCCAAAGTGGTGAGCAAGATGCCAATACGCTCATAGGAATAATTAAGCAGTATTTATAACAAAAGCGGCTTAAAAGCATACCCTAGTTTTTTGTAATGTTCTAGAATTTGTGGTAGTAAGTGCATCATGTTTTTTGAAGCCTTAACACTGTCATGAAACACAATAATACTCCCTTTATCGGTATGCGCTTTGATATGATTTAGGCATTTTTCTTGAGAGATGGTCTCATCCCAATCAAACGATAATACATCCCACATAATAATTTGATATCCTAGAGCTAAAAGCTGTTTGGCCTGCTTAGTTTTGATGCGCCCATAAGGTGGACGAAAAATTTTCTGAATCCTGAATTCTGAATCCTGACTATAATGCGTTAGGAGCTGCTCTGCTTTAGCAACATCCTCAAGGTAGACGTTTGTTTTGGTTTTCCAACCTTTTAAATGATGATGTGTGTGATTGCCAACAGCATGACCGTGACGGATGATGCTTTTAAAAATATCAGGATGTTTTTCTACATTGTTGCCAATACAAAAAAAAGTAGCTTTAGCATCATAGTCCTTTAAAACCTGTAACACCCATTCTGTAATTTCGGGCGTAGGACCATCATCAAAAGTAAGATAGATAACGGACTCTGTAGTTTTAATGTTCCATATATAATCAGGGAACATTTTTTTTACCAACCAAGGGGTTTTTACAGGAACTAACAACATTTAGTTAAGTTCTAGGCTACTATCTATAGGGATGTCTTTATCAACTGGCTGCTGTACATCTGGGTCGTCTTCTGCATCATAAAAATGCTTAAATAACTTTAGATATGAATTAAATGGCTCACTTTCGGTTTTGGCAAATTCCGGGTCATAGGTCATCAAAATATCCACCAGACTTTTATAGCGCTGGATATCTGTATAAATATCTTCAAACAATTGCTCTTGGTTGGCTACGGTTAATCCACTGTAATAGGTTAAATTTTCCTGATATTTTTCTGCAACATCTTTAAACAGTTGTTGTGCCTTTTCTTTATTCCCAACTTCGTAGTAGGCGCTTACATAAGGTTCTAGCAAGGTATAATATCCAAAATAATCAACCGGCATGTTTTCCATGGCAATGTTGGCTATTTCTTCGGCTTTATCCAGTTTATCTTCATTAATTAACTGCTCGATCAAACGGGCTAAATTGCCTCGATACGAGATGGAGTTTTTTCTAGTTTCTGTATCATGATAAATATCTGGGCTACCACTATTGCCCCAATCCCATTTTTTTACTTTCTCATACATTAAGTCGCTATCAACGCGTCCCATATCAAATGGGTTTGCTTTGTCTACTGGTGTTTTTATGGGAACTAATTTATAACACATGCCATCAAGTTGTAAGTAGTCTTTCATCCAGATATAATCGTCATCACCAAAACTTCCGCCAGTAAAATAAATAGATCGTTTCCAGTCGTTGTTGGCTACAATATCAAGCATTAAAAGCCTGTTTTTATAAAGCGCTCCTTCTTTAATTCTTATAACAATAGAAGGCACTATCTTATCGGCATCTTTTGGTTTTACAATGCCATATTTTAAAGCATTTTCTTTGTTGACCGGAATTCTTATGAATTCGGTGGGTAAATAATTAGCGTTTAAATCTTGATTTCTAATGGCGCTAATATCAATCTCTTGTTGCTGTAAAATATATTTGTACTTAGTTCTTGGATTATTGCTGGTTATAAAATTGAGAAACTCCTTAATATCTAAAGTGTCTTCAACAATGGTTTCTTTAATAATATAATCTCTGGTACCGTATTTATATTGATCGTGTGTGAGTTGCGATGGCACAGGATCACTATCATAAGCACGGCGTTTCATTTGGTCTATATACCAGTCTGTTTGAAATAAACTGGTGTTAACAACGCGAACATCGGTTCTGTAACCTTCAATTTCCTGGGCATACCAAAGGGCAAAGGTATCATTATCGCCAATAGTGAATAAAATACTGTTTTCGGCACAAGAATCTAAATACATTTTAGCCATGGATCTGGCGGTATATTTATCAGATCTATCGTGGTCGTCCCAATTGTTTGCCGCTAAAATTCCTGGTACTAAAGCCAGACAAACTAAGGTGATGGCTGGCGCCAATAGTTTAGAAGAGGTTAGTTTTTTTAAGCTATCATAAATGGAAAAGACCCCAAAACCAATCCAAAGCGCAAACACATAAAACGATCCAACAACCGAGTAGTCTCTCTCTCTGGGTTCAAACGGACGCACATTGGTGTAAAATTGAATGGCAACGCCTGTAAAAAGGAAAAATACGAGCATGGTCCAGAATAACTTCTTGTCTTTATTAAACAAGAAAAACAAGCCAATAAGACCAAGGATTAAAGGCAGAAAGTAATACGTGTTTCGGGCTTTATTGTTTTTTACATCGCTTGGAAGATTGTCTTGAGAGAGGCCTAAATGCCATTGGTCAATAGGGTTTATGCCGCTAATCCAGTTTCCGTGGTTGTCATATTTTCCTTGAATATCATCTTGTCTCCCAGTAAAATTCCACATAAAATAACGCCAGTACATATAACCCAACTGATATTGAATCATGAAAACGATGTTGCTTGCCAAGGTAGGTTTTTCAACCTCAATATAGTTTTTGTAGCGTTTTAGAAAGTTGTTGTAATCTTCATAATCCACGTTGCCTTGAGCCACATTATTTTTGAAATCGGTGATTAAGGTTCGTAGCTCATTTTGCATTTGATAATCAGGTTTCAATTTAAAATCAAGATATCCTGTAAATATCATATAGTTTTCTGCATGTTCTGCACTCCACATTCTTGGCAAAATGGAAGCGTGTTTGGAATTGTAATTTTGCTTGGCGTTTTTATAATCGTTTACAACAACATATTTGCCTTTTGACTCGTCTTTTTCGTATTTAGGTTTGTCGTCTACATACGGGTTGTTCTCATCAAGATAGGCATATTGGTCCGTAAACTGTGGGCCATAAAACAAATGGGTTTCTGGATACTGCTCTAAATTATAATAGGCCAATAGTTCGCGTGCACTTGAAGGGTTGTTCTCGTTAATAACCACATTGGCATTGGCTCGAATAGGCAGCATGAGCCATGAAGAAAACCCAATAATAATAAACGAAACACAAAGAATTCCGGTATTTGAATGTTTATAGCCTTTTTTATGGGTGAATTTTAAGCCATAGTAAATCAGGGCCACTACAGACAAGCCTGCGATGATAGAACCCGAGTTAAAAGGAAGTCCGATGGAATTTACAAAAAAGATTTCAAAACCACTAAAAATGCGTAGAATGTTGGGCGCTAATAATTTAAAAATAAACAATAACACCGCTACAGAAACCAGGTTAGCAATAATAAAATTTTTAATGGTAACCGTTTTGTTATTTTTAAAGAAATAAATTAGGCCTATAGCAGGTATAGTCAATAAGCCCATAAAGTGTACACCAAACGATAAGCCTATAACAAAAGAAATTAATATAAGCCAACGGTTCCCTCTTGGGGTATCCATATCTTGCTCCCATCGTAAAGCCAACCAAAACAGGATGGCCATAATTAAGGTGGCCATGGCATAAACTTCAGTTTCAACCGCATTAAACCAAAAAGAATCTGTAAAAGTAAATGCTAAACTGCCCACCAAACTACTTCCAAGAATGGCGATGGCTTTTTGTTGAGACAGGTCCTGTTTTTTAACCACTAGCTTCTTAAGTAAAAGGGTAATGGTCCAAAACATGAAAAGAATGGTAAACGCACTGGCTATGGCACTCATCATATTGAGCATATAGCCAATTTTTGAAGGCTCAAAAGCAAACATAGAGAAAAAGGCTCCAAGCATTTGAAATAAAGGAGCTCCTGGAGGATGACCCACTTGAAGTTTTGAAGCCGTTAAAATATATTCTCCAGCATCCCAAAAACTTACGGTTGGCTCAATGGTTAAACCATACGTTATAAAAGCTATTAAAAAAGTGAACCATCCGGTTATGGTATTCCATTTTTTAAAGTTGAAATAGGTCATGAGGTAAAATCTTTGTTTATGATGGCGAATTTAATAATAAATATGGAATGAGATACAAGTATTTAGGGACTCTTAACATAATTGAATTTAAATTCATCTATAAAATCCACCAGTTTGTTCTCATTTTATTTAAACCACGCAGAATGGATTTTTATAAAAACGAATGAAGGCTTACATTATTTTTCAAAAAAATACTTGTGAAAATAAAACTTTGTGCTAAATTTGCACCCTCAATTACACATTGGCTTATGGTGTAACTGGCAACACGTCTGGTTTTGGTCCAGAAGAGTCTAGGTTCGAGCCCTAGTAAGCCAACTTAATGGTTAATCCTGATTCTATCTTGAGTCAGGATTTTTTGTTTTTAGAAAAAAATTTATCAAGTTTATGGGAAATCATGACCCCATTGAAAGATTCCGCATAAGCATTGGTGCTTTTATTAATAAAATAGTTCAAGATGGATTTATAATTGAGTGTTATGGTGTTGGCAATGGTGTTGAAGGCTTTAACGGATATAACCACAATTATATTTATATATGGGTTGACTATATTACATGTGATTTATAAAAGCCTAAAAAAGAATGATAATAAAGCTTCAATTTCTTTAGAATACCATTTAAAAAAATGAAGATTAATATTTAGAAAAAGTTATATACGCGTATAAGAAATAAAAGAATAATCATGGTTATTATGCTCGTCTTTTTTAAAATGATGACTTACTGTTTCTTGCCAGACAGACACATCTAATTTTGGAAAGAATGTATCTGCCTCAAAATTTTCATGAACTCTGGTGAGTTCAATAGTGTCTGCAAACTTTAGGGCTTGATTGTAAATTTCTCCACCACCAATAATAAAAGGTTGATTATCATGTCTTGAAACGTCTAGCGCGTCTTCAAGGGTATTTACAACCATGACCTCATGTGGTACTTTGTAATCGGCTTGCCGGGTTATAACTACATGGGTTCTGTTAGGTAATGGTTTTGGAAAACTTTCAAAAGTTTTACGTCCCATAATAATATGATGACCACTGGTAAGTGCTTTAAATCGTTTTAAATCATCACTTAAGTGCCAAATGAGTTGATTGTCTTTTCCAATCGCATTATTATTTGCTACAGCAGCAATAATAGTAATGTTTTTCTTTAAATCAGTTTTTTTTTTAATCTCAGAAGTATTGGAGTTTTCTTGATTAGGCAAGGTGTTTTTGATTTCTTCCAAACGCTTTTTTTGTTTGGAAACTAGCTTTTCTAATTGAGTTTGTTCCCAGTTTTTCCCCATAAACTTATGGGTGATAAACACATTAAAGGTATGGTATAACAACAAAAACAACCAAGCTAAAATGGCAAAAACAAACCAATCTGTATTAAATAATTTAAAGGTTTTGCCAAAGCCTAAAATGAGATTCAGTATTATAATGAATACAGAACCAATTAAAAAAACCACAAAATGAATGTATAAACGCTTTTTTTGTTGAATACGTTTTTGAGCATTTTTAAGCAGTTCAAGCTGTTCTTTGTCTATGGTTGCATTTGATTTATTATTACCCAGCATAGTTTAATTTCTTGTTGTAAAGTTACAGATTTTTACTAATATAACGTGAATAATGTTTAAGCAGCCCATAAAGTTAGTTGGTTAGATTCCATCGGCGTTATATTTAAAGAAGGCTTCTTAGGAAAGAAACAATAGGCCACCAAAGCAGCAATTATGTTTACCAAAAAACCTTTAACAGAACGGTGCCTGGTATGCTCGATTTTACAAATGTTCTTAAGCTCGTCGTTTACAGATTCTACCAAAGCTCTTTTTCTTAACAGGATAGCATCCACATCAGAGAGGTTTTGCTTTTTCATGTTCTTCCTCACTTTAGTGATAAGCTGAATGCCATCTTGAAACAAAAGCTCAGAAAGGGCCTTTGATATATAGCCCTTATCCCCAAACAACTTACCAAAGACTTCTTTTGTCATGGCGGTCATAAGCTCAATATTCCTGTCATCTACATTGCCCTTGGTAAGGTAAAAGGATAAAAGTTCTCCTTTGTCATTAATGATCAAATGCAGTTTGAAGCCAAAGAACCAGCCCATAGTGGATTTTCCTTTTTCTGCTACACCCTTGAATACTTTGTTCTGTTTTTCTCTTTTGATATGGCATACCCTGAGAAGTGTAGAATCAATATAATTGATTCCTCTTGATTTGCCCAGACCTCTGTATTTTAAATACAGCATTAAAGGCAGCATCACTCTTTCTTGGCGTGCCGTAAAACGTTCATAGCTCACTAAATCAGGGAACAGGTCATTTAAATGCTTGCAAACATATTGCAGGTAAAAATGTTTGAAGTTTGCAAACTGTCCAAAATGAAAAAGCAGATAGATACTCATCATCTCAGAATCTGATAATTTGCCCTTTCTATTTCGCCTTTTAACCTTAGCGTCTACTAATTTTGGATGATTTTCCATGTTTTGAGTAAATTCTTGCTGAAAATCATCCAATTTCACAAAGAATTCTGTAACTTTATCTCTAAGAATTTGAGTGTTTTTATACTATTAATATACTGAATATCAGTCATTAATACAAATTAAAAACACTCTTTTTATTATCTATTATTCACGTTAAATAACATGATAATAAAACTATTAGGTTATAAAATCTGTGGCAAACAACAACCTTTCTAATCCATTATTCTGAATAAAAATATGTATTTATATGATATATCCTATATATTAAGCATACCATAGTTATTTCATAATTACTTTTATGATGGTGCTTGCTATAATTTTAATATCCAAGCCCAAGGACTGGTTTTTGATGTAGATTTTATTAAGTCTGTTTTTCTCTGGTATGATGCATTGGATAAAGTATTCCTCAGGATTTTCAGCTTTTTTAAGCAACTCAACTTCGTTTCGAAACGCTATGGACGCTAATCCGGTAATGCCTGGTTTAACCGTAAACAAAACGCTGTCCTCTTCAGGATACAAATTAACGTAGGTTCTTAACTCAGGCCTTGGCCCCACAAAACTCATAGTACCCAGAACGATGTTTAACAGTTGTGGAAATTCATCTAGTTTATAACGTCTTAAAAAGTAGCCCACTTTAGTAATTCTGGCGTCTCTATTGCCAATGGTTAACAATCCTTTTTTATCAGATTGCGTGTACATGGTTCTAAACTTAAAAATATTAAAGTCTTTTTGATGCATCCCAACACGAGGTTGTATGAATAAAACAGGCCCTTTAGAATCTAATGTTATGAGGATGGCAATGATTAATAAGAATGGTGCCAAGATAATTAAGCCAAGGCATGCCAATAAAAAATCGAAGCAACGCTTTATCATGGCAATACTTTAGAGGCCTTTAAAATAGTGGCGGTACTATCACAATTCTGAACGGTTAGCGTCCAGTCATCTTCTAGGTATTGACCTTCAATAAGGTAAATGCCGCAGGGCATTTCTCTGGGATTGCTTTTAGTGAAGTTGATATCTCCTTTTTTTAACAGGAATGCAATGGTACTAGAATCTATATCTCGGTTTATTAACGCTTGATTTATGGTTTCTGAATACCGTATTTTTTTGGTGTTGATGTTTTTTAAAACCCTGGCATCTGGTCCATAATCGCAAGAAACCTTTTTGCCATTTAAAAAAAACATTAAAATGATTAATCCTATAGAAAAACCGCCAAGATAATACCCAATGCGTTGTAATAAGTTCATTTAAAGATTGTTTGTTTTTTGGAATGTTAAAAAATAAGTAAATTGATATCACTATGTTTTAAATCAAACCATTCACCAACCGATTTATTGGTTAAAATACCGTGGTAAAAATACAATCCATTTTTTAAACCTCTATCAAATCGCAAAGAATTTTCAATACCGCCTTCTTCGGCTATTTTCAATAAATAGGGTGTAAAAATGTTGCTGATAGACACCGAAGAGGTTCTAGAATATCTTGCAGGAATATTAGGAACACAATAATGAATAACCCCGTGTTTTACAAAGGTAGGATGTTTATGCGTAGTTACTTCGCTGGTTTCAAAACAGCCACCCATATCAATGCTCACGTCAATGATGATAGCGCCTTTTTTCATAGATTCTACCATAGTTTCTGAAACCACAACAGGCGATCTGTTAGAGCCTCTTATTGCGCCAATAACCACATCGCAACGTTTTAACGCTTTGGTAAGATTTTTAGGTTGCAGGGTTGAAGTAAACAAAGGTCTCCCCAAGTGGGTTTGAATTCTTCTTAATTTTGAAATGGAATTATCAAATATTTTAACGCTGGCACCCAATCCTAAAGCACTTCTTGCTGCAAATTCGCCCACGGTTCCAGCACCAATAATAACAACTTCAATAGGAGGGACGCCACTGATGTTTCCAAATAATAGGCCATTGCTTTCTGTATTGTTTGACAAAAGCTCTGACGCGATGAGTACACTGGCTGTGCCGGCGATTTCACTTAAGGATCTTACGGCAGGATATAAGCCAGCTTCATCTTTTATAAACTCAAAAGCCAGTGCTGTGACCCGTTTTGTAGCTAATAATTCGAAATATTTTTTGCTTTGGGTTTTTAATTGAAGCGCAGAAATGAGAATGGTTTGGGGATTTAGCAGTTTAATTTGTTCAAGGCTTGGTGGTTCTACTTTTAAAACCATGGGGCAGGCATATACTTTAGCCGTATCCTTGGTAATTTCGGCACCAGCTTCACTATACTCTTGATCACTAAAACTGGCACCATCTCCGGCGCCAGACTCTAAAAGTACTCTATGCCCGTTACTAACCAAGGCCGAAACCGCATCGGGCGTTAAACAAACGCGTTTTTCCTGGAAGGCGGTTTCTTTAGGAATTCCTATATATAATTCACCTTTACGTTTAAAAATTTCCAAGGTTTCTTCTTGAGGTAATAATTGTTGCTTGGTAAATGGTGATAATGACTTTGCCATGATTTTTCGTTAAATAAAAAATTAAAATACAAATAAATTTTTATTTTTTAACGCATTATTAAAATTAAACAGAATGATTTATTATGTTCGTTGTTTAAAGTCTTTCTAAATGATGATATTACGGTTTTACCGTAATTTTAATTAGTTTCAAAGTTATAAATTTGCAAGGATTGTTTATCTATGAATGTAAAGTTAATTATATCTCTCATTTTATTCATATCTTTTTCAGGTTTCGCCCAAGAGTTATCCATTACTGGCCGTGTTAAAGATGAAAACAACCAAGCTGTAGCCTATGGTCATGTTATTTTAAAAGACCTGCTGAATGAAAGCAGTTTTTCTTCTGGAACCACCACTGATGATGATGGCGTCTTTAGCTTTAAGGATTTAAAACCAATTGATTATCTATTAACCATTAGCTATTTAGGCTTTCAAACCTATCAAGATACCATCCATTTAAAAGCGTCCATTATAAAGGAGATAATCTTAAAGGAAACTTCTCAAAATTTAGATGGGGTTACCGTTATTGCTAAACGACCTACACTAAGTAAAATGGTGGATCGATTGGTATTTCATGTTGAAAACAGTACACTTTCCAATGGCAATGTCTTGGATGTTTTAAAACAAACACCAGGGGTACTTGTATTTGATGGCGCTATTACCATAAAAAATAGTGTACCAACCGTTTATATAAACGACCGAAAAGTGCATTTATCGGCCAATGAAATTCAACAATTATTGGAAGGCACTTCGGCCAATAGTGTAAAATCTATTGAAGTTATTACCAATCCACCTGCAAAATATGAAGCCGAAGGTGGTTCTGTTCTTAATATCGTTATGAGTAAAAGTTTATTGCCCGGTTATAACGGCAGTCTTTTTGGAACTTACAAACAAGGGGTTGAATGGCCTAAGTACGCTTTAGGAACCAGCCATTTTGTTAAAACAGAAACCATCGATGCTTATATTAATTATAGCATAAGTCCAAGAAAGGATTATAGACATAATACAGAGTCTATTAATTTTATTGGCGACAATTCAGATCCATCGAGTTGGGAAACCGATTATAAAAGAACTAGAGAAACCATGAATCAGGCCATTAATGCCAACATTGATTTTAAAATAAACGACCGTAATAGTCTAGGGATTTCTACCAGCATGCTTTTATCGCCTAGAGCAAATACTAAAACCTCGGTTAATTCTTTAACGGAGGTTTTTAATGCCAATAAGGTGTTAGATTCAACCTTTGATACTAGAAATCGTTTGGTAGAAGAAACCTATAACCTGTCCTTTAACTTAGATTATACCCATCATTTTAAAAAAGAAGGGGAGACCTTATCTGCCAATCTTCATCTTACCGATTATGATTTTTCAAGTTATCAAGATGTACAGACCGATTATCGATTTGCCGATGCCTCCTTTATTAGAAACAACCGATTTCAAACCTTCTCAAGTCAAAATATTGCCTTATATACGGGTCAATTGGACTATGAATTGCCAATAAAAGAAGCGGCTTTTTTTGAAACAGGGTTTAAAATGAGCCGTATAGAGTCTGAAAGTATTTTAGATCAATTTATTTTTGTTAACGACCAAAAAGAAGAGGATTTAGAAAATTCTGATAGGTTTTTATATGATGAAACCAACTATGCCGCCTATGCCAGCTATTCAAAAGATTGGGATTCCTGGAGTTTAAAAACAGGGCTAAGAACAGAATACACCGATATTACAGGAAATGCCCAGTTTACTTCGCAAGTTAATGAGACCGACTATTTCAAGTTCTTTCCTTCGTTTTATGTGTTGCATCGTTTTAACGAAAATAATGAGCTGTATTTTAATTACAATAAACGTATTTATAGACCGCGTTACAACGAATTGAATCCGTTTAAATACTTTTTAAACGATAATGCCTATTCAACGGGAAATCCTAATTTAAGGCCAGAAATCGACGATGTGTTTACCCTAGGCTATACCTTTAATAAAAACTATACGTTTGAAGTGTACTATCGATTTGAAAACGATCCAACGCTAGAAGTGACCATTCAAGATAATACCGATAAAATTATTAAATCCATCAATACCAATCTCGATAGGAATATTTCTTATGGGCTAGATTTTACAACCTACACCAGTCTTTCAAAACATTGGAATTTATATGTATTGTCTTCTTTGTTTCATGAGGGAAACCAATTTTTTGCAGAAGCGCTTAACAATGTATTAGTTAGTAATAATAAATGGTCGTTTTACTCGCAAATTATTAATTATTTTTCTTTTCTAAAAGATAAAAGTTTAACGGCCGATGTATCATATTTATACATTTCGCCCATTGTTAATGGACCATCTCAAATAAGCAGTAGGCATGGTCTTGACCTTAATTTTAGAAAAACCTTTTGGAACAACAAAGCTTCATTAAGCGTTGGTGTTTCGGATGTTTTTAACACTCAAAATTTCACACAGGCCAATCAATATTTAAATCAGGATTATTTCTTAAAATCGCGGTTAGAGAACAGATTATTAACCGTTGGTTTTAATGTTAAATTTGGTAATACCCATTTAAAAACCAATGAAAAAACTATTGATTTTGAAGAACGAGATCGTTTAAACAATAAATCAAATTAGATTTTATTAGGGAAGAAGACCTGTTATATCTGCTTTTTACCAGGGTTGACTAAAATTTCGCCGATGGTAACAACCCTTTAGTTTTAATTGTGCTTCGACAATCTCAGCATGACAAACGTGTTAACCTTTAAATTCAATGAACTTCCCTGATTAGAGTTGACCGTTTTTAAACATTAATTTCATTGTTAATCGTTAATCGTTAATCGTTGTTGGTTGATAGTAGTTAATTCTTAATTGTTGAATCGTTAATTATATTGTCACCCTGAGCATTACTTGAAACTGAAAACACTGTTTTTACTGAAAGTACCTAGCGTAGCTAACGAAGGGCATTGTTAATTGTAAATCGTTAATCATTAATTGTACATTGTTAATTCACAATTCACCACTCACTACTCACCATTCAAATTTTAGAATTTCCGTTTGTTTTTTTTATGGTTTTTATACAATAATACCAAGGAAGGAATAAAAGCAACAATTACTATGGTTGCTAGCATGATTTTATATAAGGTGTAACTCATTTAAAACAAAAATTAAATATATCTATTGTAGGTTAAACTCTGATTAAAGTTTTCAATATGTTTTCTTTTATAAAAAGGTCTCGACTGCGCTCGACCTGACATTAGCAATGTTATTAAAAATATTGTTTAATTTTTTCCCAGAAATTTTTTGGGTTTACTTTAAACTCATCTTCCAATTCTTCTAAAGATTTTGTAGCATCATTTATTTTATTGAATATCTGCGCCCGTATTAAATAAATTGAAGGAATAACAATGGCCATGATGGGAAGCATGTACATCATTTGAAATTTATCTAAATATACATCGTCATAAAAGACAACAATGATTTGATAAATGTACATAGCAATGGGCACTAACAGGGCATGGTACCACCAATGCCTGTTGGTAAAAAACCATAATAATATTAAAAGGAAAGGTACGGCTTTGCCTGTTATGACCCACATGGCTGTGTTGGCATTTTCAAAATACCCACTTTGGTAGGTGCCAAAAAAAGTGTCCCACGTTTTAGTTGTTGGGACACTGTCATAAAGCGTAAATAGATAAGGTGTTATTGCAATAATAGTTGCAATAATACTGCCTATAACCAAACTTTTTTTATCTTCCTGAAGGAATTTTGATTGTAGCTCTTTCAACTTTTGCGGTTTGTTGCTCATCTTGGTTTATTGTGTTGGCAGCATAGGCTGTTAATAACATACCTCCGAAAATTGCTAAGGCAATTACATACTTTTTTGTTTTCATAATTTTAAGGGATTAATTAATTAATACCCCAAAAGTATGCATTAGTATGGAGAAGATTTACGTTAAATGTTAAAGTTATGTTAAAAACAATACTTTTTTAAAAAACGTGGTGTGGTTTTACCGTAAACCTTCAAAATTCAGAGTGTTTTAAGTGTTATGTTCTGGTATGACCTTGCTTTTTTGTTGGTTAAAATTTGTTTTATGATTTAATGTGACAGATCTAGTTATAGGGTTATTTATAACTAAATCAATTCTATTGCTTTCATCTGGGAGCAGACTTTCTAAAACTTGAGGCCATTCCATAATGATCCATTGGTTGGAATTTAAATACTCTTCAATACCAAAATGATAGGCTTCTTCGATATCCTTTAGCCGATACAAATCAAAATGATAGACCAACCCATCCAAAACTTTATATTCATTAACAATTGAAAAGGTAGGACTGCTTACATCATCATGACTTCCTAAGGCCTTTACCAAACTCTTGATAAGGGTTGTTTTACCTGCACCCATATCGCCATAAAGTAACAACACTTTTGAAGTCACATTATCTAATATAAATTTAGCTACGGTATCAATCTCTTTTAATTGGTAGTCCATAAAATTAATATCGAATTTTAGGCAAAATTATTAATTTATTTTGAAAAAACCTAATAAAAAGTGTATTTCATCGAAGTTTTTTGCATTACATGGATTTATTTAGGACTAAACACCGAAAAAGGAATGATCATTTCTTCTAACGAAACGCCGCCATGTTGATAGGTATTTCTGTAATAACTTACGTAGTGATTATAGTTATTAGGATACGCAAAAAATAAATCGCCTTTAGCAAAAATAAATGAACTGCTCATGGTTATGGATGGTAAATGAATGGCTTTGGGGTCTTTAGCAACAAAAACATCTTTATTTTCAAAGGTCAAGCTTCTTCCAGTTTTATAACGAAGGTTTAAACTGGTGTCTCTATCACCAACCACTTTAGAAGGATTTTTTACATTAATGGTCCCATGATCTGTAGTTAAAATTAATTTAAAGCCCAGTAATTGTGCCTGATATATCATTTCTAAAAGCGGTGAGTTTTTAAACCAGCTCAAGGCCAAAGATCGGTAAGCCTTATCATTAGAGGCCAATTCCTTCACAACTTCCATCTCTGTTTTTGAATGGGAAAGCATATCCACAAAATTATACACAATAACGGTGAGGTCGTTGTTCTTTAAGGAATTAAAATTTTCTACCAGTTTTTTTCCTGTCTTTAAATTGGTTATTTTATGATATTCATAATTCAAATGCGATAGGCCAAGACGCTTCATTTGAGCCTCTAAAAAATCTTCCTCATGTAAATTTTTACCACCTTCATCGGTATCATTTTTCCAGAACTGAGGGTATAATTTTTCCATGTCGCTAGGCATCAATCCAGAAAAAATAGCATTTCTGGCATATTGCGTGGCGGTTGGTAAAATGCTGTAAAAAGGCATTTCAAGATCTTTTTTATAATAGTTACTAATGATAGGTTCAAATACTTTAAACTGATCGTAGCGTAAATTATCAATAACCACCAGTAAGGTAGGTTGCTCTTTGCTTAATTGTGGCGCAATTTGATCTTTAAACAATTTATGGGACATTAAAGGTGCCTCTGAATGATTGTCGAACCAACTGGCGTAGTTTTTATCAATAAATTTTCCAAACTGAGCATTGGCTTCAACCTTTTGAGATTCTAAAATTTCAAACATGCCGGCATCTTCAATATTTTCTAGCTGGATTTCCCAATAGATAAGCTTTTGGTATAAGGAGGCCCATTCTTCAAAGGAATTTACCATGGACAATTCCATAGAAATTTTTCTAAACTCTTGCTGATAGTTGGAGGTTGTTTTTTCTGAAACCAATCTGGAGTGGTCCAGATTCTTTTTTAAGCTCAATAAAATCTGGTTTGGATTGACAGGTTTTATTAAATAATCTGCTATTTTATTCCCAATCGCTTCTTCCATGATATATTCTTCTTCACTTTTTGTAATCATGACCACTGGAAGATGATCTTGTTTTTCTTTGATTTCATTCAACGTTTCTAAGCCGGTAAGTCCTGGCATATTTTCATCTAAAAAAACAATATCAAACTTGGCTTCTTCCAATATATCAAGAGCTTCAGAACCACTGGTGCAAGTGGTAACCTTGTAGTGCCTTTGTTCAAGAAATAGGATATGGGGTTTTAATAAGTCAATTTCATCATCAATCCAAAGAATGTTTATGGTATTCATTTATTTATAAAATTTAGTATAAATTTATATTTTATTTATGGTTTTTAAATATAATAAGCTTTAATGATTCGTACCTTATTATATTTGTAAGTATTATATAACTTTTAAGGTTTGAATAAACTTAAAATCTTTAACGACCCAATTTACGGTTTTATTACCATTCCAAATGTGCTAATTTTTGATTTGATTCAGCACCGTTATTTTCAGCGCTTACGCAGAATTACCCAAATGGGCATGTCGTATATGGTGTATCCAGGAGCGCATCACACCAGATTTCATCATGCTATAGGTTGCGTTCATTTAATGCAAAAAGCCATTGAAATACTTCGTTTTAAAGGAGTTACCATTTCAGAGGCTGAAGAAACGGCACTTTATATAGCCATTTTGCTGCATGATATTGGCCATGGGCCATTCTCTCATGCTATGGAGCACAGCATTGTCAATAATGTTTCCCATGAACAAATTTCATTGCTTTTTATGGAGCATTTAAATCAAGAATTTAACGGAAGTTTAACGCTTGCCATTCAAATATTTAAAGGTGAATATCCCAGAAAATTTATGTGTCAGCTTGTTTCTGGCCAATTGGACATGGACCGAGCAGATTATTTAAAGCGAGATAGCTTTTATACAGGCGTTGCAGAAGGCAACATTAATAGCGAACGTTTAATTACCATGCTTTATGTGGTGGACGACCATTTGGTTGTAGAGGAGAAAGGGATTTACAGCATTGAAAAATTTATTAATGCTAGGCGCTTTATGTACTGGCAGGTTTATTTACATAAAACGGGTTTGGTAGCCGAGCAACTGTTGATACGGGTTTTAAAACGGGCAAAAGAATTAATCAATACAGGCGTTGACCTAAAAACCAGTGATCCACTTCAGTTTTTTCTAAAAAATGATATTTCGTTGCAAGATTTTAATGAACCTATCCTTAACGTGTTTTCAGAACTCGATGATTTTGATGTTATTGCTTCATTAAAAGTCTGGCAGCATCATGAAGATTTTGTTTTAAGACATTTATGTAGCATGATTTTGAACAGATCTTTATTGAAAATTAAACTAAAAGACAAAAAACCCAAACAAGAAACCCTTAAACATCATTTAAATTTGTTAATTTCACATCATAACATCTGCAAAACTGAAGCTCAATATTTTGTGTTTAGTGGCCAAATTTCTAATCAAGCCTATCAGTTAAAAACCCAAAGTATAAACATTTTATACAAATCAGGAAAGATTGAAGATATCGCCAAAGCATCCGACCAATTTAACGTTAAGGCATTGGCAAAACCAGTAACCAAATATTATATATGTTACCCTAAAGACAAACTTTAGGACATTTTTCATATTTTTGTCTCAATTAAGCAAAACATTTAACCAAGCATATAACATGGGCATCATTAAAACATTAACAGACCGTTATTTTTTTTTTATGCAAATAGGCTCTGATTTAATAATAACCACATTTTTTATCATATGAAATTTACAGCTCAACAAATAGCAGGAATTTTAGAAGGTGATATCGTAGGGAATGCCGATGTAGAAGTCTCTAAACTATCTAAAATAGAAGAAGGTACCGAAGGTTCTTTAACGTTTTTAGCAAATCCTAAATATACCTCATATATTTATTCAACAAAAGCTTCGATAACCATTGTAAACAAATCGTTTAAACCAGAAAACGAGCTTAAAACTACCCTTATTAAAGTAGAGGATGCTTATAAGTCGTTTTCAAAATTATTGGAGTACTATAATTTAATTAAACTCAATAAATATGGATTAGAACAACCATCGCATTTTTCAGATACCTCCAACTATGGTGAAAATTTATATTTGGGAGCCTTTTC
>Ga0210012_1001424_pt1 | contig 23033 bp, 24 predicted proteins | sample CryGeymeta201504_FD_183974 | JGI IMG/M metagenome (GOLD analysis project Ga0210012, IMG submission 183974) | Groundwater microbial communities from Crystal Geyser aquifers in Utah, USA - Crystal Geyser metaG 2015-04 (SPAdes) (version 2) | ecosystem: Environmental > Aquatic > Deep subsurface >... | reverse complement strand
GAAAAAACAACGCTCATTATTGATACGGGCCCGGATTTTCGCCAGCAAATGAACCGTGAAAACATCAGCAGCGTAGACGCCGTGTTGTTCACACACCAGCATAACGACCATGTTATGGGAATAGATGAGCTGCGCGTACTCAAATTCCGCAACAAAAAAGACATTATCCCCATATACGGCAATATTGAGACTGTAGAAGACCTCGAGCGTCGCTTTAATTACATGTTTAAAGGTGGAAACCACAAAATATACCCACCAATCCTGCAAACAAACATCCTTAGCATTGACGCATACGGCAAAGAAAACCGCATCAACGACATTGCATTCATGCCATTCGAACAAGACCACGGCAGTTGTAAATCTCTAGGCTATCGTTTTGGCGAATTCGCATATTCAGTCGATATCCTGGATTTAGATGAAACCGCGATCAAAACACTCAAAGGCATCAAAACATGGATTGTTGACTGCGCAGCCTATAAAGACGACAACAACGCAGTGCACGCCGGCATCGACAAAATCATCGCGCTCAATAAACGCATCGGCGCAAAGGACGTATACCTAACAAGCCTGTCATTATCCGCAAACTACCAAACACTAATAGATGAACTACCAAACGGATTTCACCCAACATATGACGGCATGCGCATGGAAATACAGATGTAGGTTTAATCATATATAAACCATTACTTTCCATAATATACATTATCACTTTAATGTATTGTGCAAAATTGTCCTATCACGTTATTCAGTATGCAATTATACGAGGCATTTGATAAGAGATCAAAACTGTTATATTAAGTCCCTCCTCTCTCGTCCGCTTAATATCAAAACCTATTGTGTAAGCAGGCTCATTTAACTTATTATACCAAGCTAAATAGTTGAGACTGAAATGGAAAAAACTGCAATCATTATTGGCGCAAGCTCTGGTATGGAAAATCTCTTGCCGAAATTTTATCAAAAGACGGTTATGCCCTTGGATTAACGGGACGCAGCTTTAATTTGCTTGAAGATCTGGCTAAAACGCTTCCTAACAGAGCAATTACCGCAGAAATGGATGTATCTGAACCGCTCAGTGCCAAACAACAGTTTGAGCATCTTGTTGCACAACTTGGAAACGTTGACTTGGTTATAATATCTGCAGGTACAGGCCACCTTAATCCAGAACTTGACCCTTCTCTTGAATTGGAAACAATCAATACAAATGTTAACGGTTTTCCGGTTATTGCTGGTGCTGCCTTTAATCATTTTAAGAAAAACAAAAAAGGGCATTTGGTTGGAATATCCTCTATTTTAATGCTTCGGGGAAATGCCGGAGTACCAGCCTACAGTGCTACAAAAGCCTACATATCGAATTATATGGAAGGCCTACGATTAAAAGCGTTGAAAGAAAATCTTGATGTTCGTGTGACAGATATACGACCCGGCTTTGTTGATACCGCGATGGCAAAAGGAGATCATATGTTCTGGTCTGCACAAGCTGAAGAAGCAGCATCTCAAATTGTGGATGCCATCAACTCTAAAAAATCACATGCTTATATTACTAAACGTTGGCGCCTAATCGCATGGCTAATGATGGTTACGCCAAATTTTTTATACAAAAAACTGTAAAGCCACCTCATGAGGTAGATTTACAGTTTGATCTTCTGGCAATACCACTCGTGATCTCCGTAACGTCAAGTTATTATTCACGACTACACATTTGCCACGAACAGATTGGCACACTTATCAGCTGTGATTATTTTTATGAAACAGTCCCAACTCTACGCCTCACGAATATTACCGATAAATTCAGTGATGCTTTCTTTAAGAACCTGTGAGCGTTTAGATAAATCTTCCGCCATTTCATTTACGGCATTAGATGTCTCTTCAGTACGTCTCGTCGCTTCACTTACACTGTTTATGCTTGTTACAACGGTGTCAGTGCCATTCGATGCCTCTGAAACATTACGGCTAATCTCCTGAGTAGCACTTGTCTGCTCCTCCATCGCCGCAGCAATAGCGGTAATCCCCTCAGCAAGACTATCAATAAATGATGAAATCTTACCAATAAACGAAACGGCTTCGGTTGTATCGCCTTGAATACGGTCAATCTGTTCGCGCACTTGCTCTGTTGCTTTGGCTGTCTCACTCGCGAGGGTCTTAACCTCATTCGCAACAACAGCAAAGCCCTTACCGGCCTCCCCTGCCCGCGCTGCTTCAATAGTAGCGTTCAAGGCAAGCAAGTTGGTTTGTTCAGCAATATCAGAAATAATCCCAATAACATTTCCGATCTCAAAGGCTGAATTTTCAAGGATTTTGACCTTCTCAACCGTGTCATTGGAAATAGATTTAATATTATCGGCCATCTGGTTGGAGCTTGCCAATTGCGTACTAATCTCTTGAATGGAAGATGTAAGCTCCTCCGTCGCCGCAGCAACACTTTTAACGTTATTCCCTGCATTTACAGCAGACAGAGAAACATCCTCAGAAAGCTTATTCGTATCATTTGCTATATTGCTCATCATGACAGACGAAGAGCCCATTTGAAGCGCTGCCTCCTCAAGAGCCGACATAACAACAGATGAATCATCGCGGAATACAGACACAAGATCTTCTATCTTTTTAGCCCGCGCCAAACGCACTGCATTTTCTTTTTCTTGAGTAGCAACGAGATTTTCGTTTTCTATACCCGCATCACGGAATTGAAGCAAAGCTTTCGCCATCTGCCCAATCTCATCACCATTTTCAGTACCATCAATCTCTACAGCCCAATCCTTACGAACCAACGCTTCTGTCGTATCAACCAATCTTTTGAGCGGTTTCGAAACCATAAACACAATGAAAATCGCCGATCCAAACACAGCAAGCACGATCAATGCAACACTAGCTACAGACGAAATCATAGATAAGTTCATTGTATCATATAGCTCTTGAGATTTTTTGCTGGATAGCTCCGCTAATACAGCGCCAATTTTCTGGAACTCACCAATACTTTCTGCCCATATAGCATTGCTCTCTCTCGATATGCCCAACAATCTCGCCATATCAACAGTATTCGGAGATGCCATAAGCTTAACTTGTTCGGATGCAATTTCTTCATGCCATTTATTGAAATCCGCATGAATAACTTTGAGGCTGTCCAAAAGCACAGGATCTGAGGTATCCGCAATAGCCATTTCATAGACTGTAGGCAGTTTGTCCAGCATTTCCAGATACGCTCTCTTTTGATCAAGGTCGCCGGAGTTGACAAATGTTGTTAAATATTTCTGCGTCAGCAATAAATCCTCTTCATAAGCAGATATATTATCCTCTAACTTTGCGGTCTCTTGCAAAGTAGTAACAGCATAATTAGAGGTAACAATCGTATATAACAAAACCCCACCAGAAATAAGGCTAATTGCGACAATAAGCCCCAAAGCAGATAAGAGTTTGACCTGTATAGAGATATTTTTAAGCACGATTAGATTCCTTCCTTCACGCATAAATAATGTAGATTTTAATGTTTCGAATTACTGTGTAATTGCTGATCGTCTAGCCAATTCAGAAAGATTGATTTCAACTGTAATCGCACCAATATTTGAAGACTTTTCGTTATTCGCAACACTCATATTGACTTGGACACGCCAAATGCCAAGCTCCTTATCAAATTCAGGATCATCAACAAAAACAGAACCAACATCAGCAGGAAAAGTCTTTTGGAACTTCGCTTCATCACCCTGCCAATAATCCGATGTAATATTGCTTTGACCAACATTAAGGCCATTACGATCCATCACAAACATTTCAGTGTATAGCCCCGCTGAGCGTGCCTGAATGCGTGTAAGGTAAGATGAAAGTGGGTTTGATAATGTCGCGGAAATAAGCGGCTGATCATCTGATTTTGTTTCCGCACGCCATTTTTTATCTACTTCAATAATCTGCGCCTCAGAAATAGAGCCGTATTTTTCGTTTTGATTGGAAATGGAAAAACGAACAATATCCGTGTCTACAAAATTTTTGATATCGCCAATAACAGCGCTATCAATTAAGTCCTTACCAGGACCAATTTGCTGAGCTTGAGCAGATGAAAAAGGAAATTGAAATAATGATACAATCCCGCACAACAATAATAAAAGATTCTTATTCATGCTTCTAACGTAACCTCTATTGTTTAAATTTTATTTAAGCAGTGGAAAAAGAACGCAGAAACATTTATGAAATAATGTACATTAACAAAATATCATAAGCCAAAAAAAGTGCCTATAGAAAAAACTTCTTTTACACACAATAGAATTAAAATATTACAATAGTATGCATGTGTACTTTTGCCCTAAGCCCAGTAATCTAAAAATACCTTATGCATCTGCAGTTTATTCTTAGAAAATGAGTTCTAAACAATGCCATCAAACATCCCATCAAAAAAACTACCCCCCATCGATCGCCTCATTCAGGTTATGAGCAAATTGCGCGATCCAAACGGCGGCTGTCCATGGGATTTAGAGCAGGATTTTAAATCCATCGCCCCTTATACAATCGAAGAAGCATACGAAGTTGCCGAAGCAATCGATAATAACGACATGGGTAATCTGCGTGAAGAATTAGGCGATTTAATCCTCCAACCGATTTACCATGCACAAATGGCATCAGAACAAAATCTCTTTGACATCAATGACGTCATCAATGATATCACCGAAAAAATGATCTATCGCCACCCGCATGTCTTTGGTGATGATCAGGCAGTATCCGCAGAGGATGTAAACGCCATATGGGACAATAAAAAGTCAAAAGAAAACGGTAAAGACGCATTCATAAGCGCAATAGACGGTGTACCAAAAGCCCTGCCCGCCGCACTTCGCGCTCAAAAGCTACAGAAAAAAGCCGCTAAAACCGGATTCGAGTGGCCAAACACAGATGGCGCTTTAGAAAAACTCAACGAGGAGCTAGAGGAATTAAAAGAAGGCATCGCTGAAAACAACCACGATCACATGCTTGAAGAATATGGAGACCTATTATTTGTCATGGTCAATTATGGGCGCATGCTCGGCTTGAACGCAGAAGAAGCGCTGCGACAATGCAATGCCAAATTTGAAAAACGCTTCAAAGGCATGGAAGATGATTTTAAAGCAAAAGATCAAGTCATGAACGATGTCACGCTCGATGACTTACTCACCGCATGGAACAACCAAAAGCTTAAGGCGTAAAGATATCCAAAATATCACGCCATCCATCTTCCGATGCCGTCGCAATAATGCCAGTGTCAAAATCATCAGGCTTATAGATATCGCCATCCCACGTATTCACCTGCCCACCAGCCTCACGAATAATCAGCGCGCCAGGAACATGATCCCAAGGCTTCATGCGGCTATAGACGGAAAATTGTGCCTGTCCCTTAGCGATACGCAAATATTCATGCGCCGCGCATCCAATGGATCTGCAATGCTTGAATGTCTCACGTTGCACTTTTATATGCTCGCGATAATTGGGAGGGAAATATTTCGGATTAATATGCCCAGACATCTCTGATGGTTTATTCACATTAGCAACCTCAAGACGCTTACCCGCGCAAAACGCCCCTGCCCCGCGCTCTGCAACGCTCATCTCCTGACCAAGAACATCGTAAATCCAGCCAATCTGCGTAACACCATTAACGATCAAACCAAGCATCACGCCAAATTCACGCTTGCCATGAACAAAATTATAAGTCCCGTCAACAGGGTCAACAATCCAAATGGGACGCGATGAATCCTTGAGCGCATCAAGCGACATTTCACCGCTCGAAACCCCCTCTTCCCCAATCACAATTGATCCGGGCAAGATATCGGGTAAGACACGCTTTAAATGATCCTCAACATCAATATCAGCTTGCGTAACAAGGTCATTTGGACCCGTTTTGGTCGAAATATCGCTATCGGAAAGCGCGTTGTAGCGCGGCAGAATATACGTATCTGAACACTCAACAATCAAATCAGAAATCTTATCGGCATTGATAACAGGCATAGAAAATCCCTAAAGGCTGCCTATATTCGGTTTTTATATCCAAACTGGCTCGTGAACTTTGATAATTCCGCAGGCTCAATAGAAATTAAAACACGTACACCATCATCCTGGTCGTCGCGCTCTAAAATCTCCGCGTGATCATGCAACCATGATATAGCTTTCCCATCACTATAATCAATGACGAAACGCGCATGCACCCGTGCCATCCCCACTGTATCTGAAATATCCTGCAACAAAGCTTCAAACCCAAGCTTCGTATGGGCCGAAACGATCAACACATTGTCATTAAAACGCGCTTTACGTTGAAATTCCGCCCGCGTTTCATCATCCAGAAGGTCAATTTTGTTATAAACCTCCAAGATTCGATGATCTTGTTCGTAATCAATTCCCAAATCTTTCAAAATTTTGATAACATCTTGGCGCTGCGCCTCATAATCGGTACGGGCACAATCAATCACATGCAACAAAACATCCGCATGAATGGTCTCTTCTAATGTCGCGCGGAACGCCGCAATTAAATGCGTAGGCAATTCAGAAATAAACCCAACCGTATCAGAGAGAATTACCTCCTGCCCGCTCGGCAATTCCATGCGGCGCAATGTCGGGTCAAGTGTCGCAAAAAGCAAATCCTTCGCAAACACATCCGCGCCCGTCATCGCATTAAACAACGACGATTTACCCGCATTCGTATATCCAACAAATGCAACCACAGGATAAGGCTTACGCTCGCGGCTTTTGCGCCCCAATTCACGCGTACGCTTTACAACCGAAAGCTCTTTTTTAAGCTTGGTCATGCGATCATTAATCAAGCGACGGTCAATTTCAATCTGCCGCTCACCCGGCCCACCCATAAAACCGGCTCCCCCGCGCTGACGTTCAAGGTGGGTCCATGACCGCACAAGCCGTGATTTTTGATAATCAAGCGCCGCCAACTCAACTTGAAGGCGTCCTTCCTTGGTCTGCGCCCGCGCGCCAAAAATCTCAAGGATTAAACCGGTACGGTCAATAACTTTAACGCCCAACGCCGTCTCAAGATTGCGTTGCTGAACCGGCGATAGCGTGTGATTTACAATCACAATATCTGGTTCTAACTCTTTGACGATAATGGCAATATTCTCGCGCTGCCCCGATCCAAAGAAATGCCCCGCCTTAATCTCGTTCACATTAATGATTTCGGTGTGTGCAACCTCTAGCATAATCGCATGCGCTAACCCTTCAATCTCCTCAATGACCGCGTCAAGATGACGCAGACCATGAGATTGTTTTACCTCAGGGTGAACAATAAGGGCCGTCTCCGGCCCCATGAAAATATGATCAGAATCAAATTGCGATTTTGCCATTGATGGCTATTCTTCGCCCTTGGCGTCGTCTTCATCATCATAAAGACTAAGCGGACCGCCGGGCATAATCGTCGAGATTGCATGTTTATAAACAAGTTGAATGTGAGTTTCACGCTTCAAAAGCAATGAGAAATTATCAAACCACGTCACAACGCCTTGCAATTTAACACCATTCACAAGGAAAACAGTCACAGACATTTTCTCTTTGCGGATTTTATTAAGGAACACATCCTGTACGCTTTGGAATTTTTCGGCCATTTGCCTCTACCTTTATTATGTCGTCTTTTTAATTGTTAAAGGTGTTTCCACCCCCATACACTTGCCTTTTTAACCCATTTCATGCGCTTTGCAACAGGTAATCAGAAAATTCATCGCAATTTCTAAACATCAGAGAAGCCTTATATTCCTTAGCAATTGCATGTTTAGACAGGTCTTCTTCTATAAACGCAATCTGTGCCCCTGCTGCATGCGCGCACAAAACATCATTTTCAGTGTCGCCAACAAATAAAACATCACTTGGTTCAATGTTAAGACCACTTTTCTCAAGCGCCAATAACAAAGGCGCCGGAGATGGCTTGTCCGCCGCCGCTTCCCCCGCACCAACAGTCGGACATACAAAGAATTTCTCCCAACCATGATTGGTAATTTCTTTCCTCACCAAAACGCCTTTTTTATTGGTGACAATCCCCATCGGCAGGCCAGTATCGGCAAACACCCCAAGCAAACGCGCCGCGCCTACCATTGGTTGAATTTCATCATGATGCGCCAAAACAAATGTTTCGAAATATCCTTTTGCTTCATCAATATTATCCGCGCCGTATATATCGCGATATAAAACTTCGCGCGGCTTACCGAAATAATTGCCAAACTCCGTAACACTGAACGCAGGCATAGAAAATTTTTCGCGCACATGATTATGCGTTTTATGCAGGAAAGCATAACTATCCACCAAAGTCCCGTCCCAATCCCAAAAAACCGCCTTAACACGCTCTAATTTACCCATGAATATCTCCTATTAATGTCATCTCTATATTATGGCCAAACAAAGCCGAAGCATGCGCCGCATAACCATCCGTTAAATCCGTAACAAAAAATTCAAACGCCCCATTGCGACCCAAACTCTGATCAATATCAGTATGCTTATTCAAATAAGCCACCAACTTATCAGGAATGATGTCATCTTGCGCAAGGACATCAAAATCATAACGCGCCGCTATACGATCCTTCAAATGAATATAATGCGTACACCCTAAAAGCAAGGCATCAAAAGCCCCCTCTTTTGTAAAATCAAGATAATCATCTAAAACCTGATCCAGATAAGCCTCTCCAGCATTTTCAATCAATGGCACCAATAAAGGCGTACGCTTTTCAACAATCTCAATATCAGGGTTGATTTTGTTCAGCTCGTCACGATAGACACCGGAATTAATCGTATAATCCGTCCCGATAACCGCCAACCGCTTATAACCGCGCGCAATCGCCTCCTCAACAGTCGGAACAACCACGCCCAATATTCGCCGATCAGGATAATGCTCTGGCAGATATTCTTGCTGCAAACGTCTTAGCGCACTCGCACTCGCCGTATTACACGCCATAATAATGAGACCACATCCCTTTGAAAACAAAGCATCCATGCATCGTTTCGATGCCTGATAAATGGCCTCATTCGAACGTGAGCCATAAGGAAGGTTTAATGTATCCCCCAAATAAACCTTATCAATATCAGGCAATTTTTCATGCAGCGCTCTGGCAATCAAAACCCCGCCAAGCCCGGAATCAAAAACACCCAATTTCATCGCTAGAATATATCCACATGAACGGAGAACATCTTCTCAACATTCTGCGCCTGCGCACGCGACGCAAGAACAACAACCACATCCCCCGCACGTACAGTATAATCACCTTTGGGAATAATTACCTCTTCATCATGAATAATCGCACCAACAATAACCTCATGCGGTAAATTCAATTCATCAATCGTTGAATTCACAACCGAAGATGCCTCCGATACTTCCGCTTCAATCACTTCCGCGAAACCATCGCGAAGGTTATGCAGGCTCTTGATCCGACCACGGCGTACATGCTGCATGATGGTCGCCACAATCATTGATCGCGGCGATACAATCGCATCCACACCAAGCGGTCCAACGAGCGGCGAGTACACATCATTATTAACAAGCGTAATAACCCGCCCACAGCCATATTGTTTAGCCAGCAATGAGCCTAAAATATTGCTCTCATCATCATTGGTAACCGCAATCAGCGTATCGGCTTCTTCAACACCAACCTCATCCAGGATGGTGCGATCTAAACTGCTGCCGTTAAACACGATCACATCCTTTAAATTCTCACTTAAAAAGCGTGCGCGTGATGCATTTTGTTCAATAATCTTAATATTGACGTGTTTTTCTTGATTATGGAGCAATTCCGCAAGTCCAAAACCGATATTGCCTCCGCCCGCAATAACAATGCGCCGCGCTTGACGCTCTTCATGGCCAAATGCCGCCATCGTACGCTGCAAATGATCCGTATCGACAATAAAAAATACCTCATCATGCATCTGAAGAAAATCATCATCATCAGGGATAATCGGCTTATTGTTACGCAAAATACCCAACACTTTAAATGACAAGTCAGGAAATAAATTCACAAGCTGATTAAGCGGCGTATTAATCACCGGACAATCCTCTTCACAAACAACACCAATTAAACGTATGCGGCCATCCGCAATCTTTTTGACATATGTAGTGCCGGGAACCGATAACCTCTGATAAATATCATTCGCAATAATAACCTCGGGCGAGATAATCACATCAATTGGCATATGTGAGCGACTAAACAAATTCGCCCATGCTGGCTGTAAATACGCTTGCTGGCGAATGCGGGCAATCTTTTTGGGGATACCGAACAATGAATGACCAATCTGACACGCGATCATATTAACCTCGTCAATTTGCGTCACCGCGATAATCATATCCGCGCCCTTCGCCCCCGCCGCACTTAATACGTCAGGGTTAGACGCATGCCCAACCATCCCATTCACATCAAGGTCATCATTAATACGCGCAATCAAATCACGATCATTATCAACAACCGTAACGTCGTTTTCCTCACGTGATAAATATGATGCAATATTATAGCCAACTTGTCCGGCGCCACAGATAATAACCCGCATATAACCCAAATTCCTTTTCTTATTTTTTAACCGCCGCCGCTTGCTGCTCGGGCGTTTCGTCTTGAATATCTTTATCCTGAAGAGATTTTATTTTGCGATGCAAAGCTGATCGTTCCATACCAATAAACTGCGCAGTCTTGGAAATATTACCCTCAAAGCGCTCAACTTGCGAGGTCAAATATTCCCGCTCAAACACATCTCGCGCATCACGCAACGGCAAATCAATAAACAGATCATCCAAGACACGATGATTAACATTTAAAATTTCAACATTATCCGCGGCAACAACACGCCCTGTAATACGCGCAGGCAGGGCATCAACATTCATCACATCCGCACCATCATTATGCACTAGCGCCCAAATCAAAGCCGCCTTCAACTCATAAAGATTACCAACCCATTCATATTTTTCGCAAAACTTCACAAATTCAGGCGAAATCTGCGGAGCCTTAATACCAATCTCCTCGGCAATTTCAGCCACAAAAACCTCCAAAATATCCGCAATATCACTCTTGCGCTCCGACAATGACGGTATAACCAAATGCTCAACGGATAATCTCTGACGCAATGTTTCATTTAAAGAAGCGCTCTCACGCAATGTCCCAATGACCCTCGATTTTGTTTCACTATCTTGCAAAATTTTAACCACAGCCTTCTGATCAGCCTCACTTAACGCGTTTACATCCTGAAGAACAAGCGTACCACCCTTCGCTTTTTCAACCGCATCACCAAGGCTGCCGCGATACTCAGCGTTCTGACCACAGATATAAACATGAAACGGCTCTTCGCTGCGATCGGATGCATTATGAATGAGACGCGCAATAGATGTCTTGCCGCCACCCAACGGCCCCTCAATCAACAAACGGCTATGTCCAACGGCTAATGCCTTAACCCGCTCACGCATCGTTTTGGCGTGTGTTGAGCTTCCGATAATATTGGCCTGACGCCCCAATTGACGGTTCTGAGCCTTCAGCGCGGCATTCTCCTGCTGCAAGAGAGCCGCCTCTAATCCGCGGCGCACCATTAATATGAGGCGATCTGATTTAAACGGCTTTTCAATGAAATCATAAGCCCCCTGCTTAATCGCGCTCACCGCCGTTTCAATGGTGCCATGACCACTAATCATTATCGCAGGAATTGCCGCATGCGGGCCGTCCTTAATGGTCTGTAATATCTGCAAGCCGTCATGACGGCTATCTTGCAACCATATATCAAGCACAGCCATATCAGGCTTATGTGTCTCTAAAATCGCATAAGCCTCTTTCGAATTTGCCGCCGTTAATGTCGCATACCCCTCATCTTGTAAAATTTCTTTCACAAGATTACGAATATCCGTCTCATCATCAACAATCAAAATCGTCTTCTGCGTCATACTAAATCCTTAATAGAGCCTATCCTAAACCTTGGGAAGCGTTAAACAAACACACGCCCCCTGCTCACCATCCCATGAAATTGCTTTTAAAATATCATCCGATGGTGACAATAGAATTTCTCCATTGTGATCCTCCATGATCTTTTTCACAATGGCTAACCCCAATCCTGTCCCTTTTGTCTTGTGTGTAACATATGGCTCTAGCAATTGATCCTCTTGCGTATGCTCGGGCAAACCCATGCCATTATCAATCACCGCAATAACAACATCATCCATCCCTTTGGTCAAAATTTCGAGCGTAATGCTCCCACCTTTTTCACCTGAATATTTCGCGTCAACGGAATCCGCTGCATTTTGGATCAAATTATTCAACGCCTGACGTATTTGCTTGGCATCAATACTCACTTTAATCGCAGCCTTGCTATCACGCTTAACATGAAACGCAATGCCACTATGCCCGTTCTGATGCAAGCTCACCGTATCAACAACAACCTTACCCAAATCTTGTGTCTCCAGTGTTGGGTCTGGCATGCGCGCAAATGCAGAAAACTCATTCACCATATGACCAATATCCTCAACATGTCGAATAATCGTATCGGTACATTGCTCGAAGGTTTCAGGATCATTTTTAATATCCTTAAGATATTTACGCTTCAAACGTTCCGCTGATAACTGGATCGGCGTCAACGGGTTCTTAATCTCATGCGCAATACGCCGCGCCACATCCGACCAAGCCGCCTTGCGCTGCGCTGATTGTAAATCTGTAATATCATCGAATGTAATGATCGCCCCGACATCCTTGCTATTGACCCCATCTTCAATCAATTCAATCGCAACACGTACAAGGAAAATGCGCGTCCCAATATCGCTACGATGAATCGTAATCTCTTCCTGGCTAATCTTGTGCGGCTTCTCATGCGCCGCCTCCAACAACTTGGCAGTATCAGGCGAAACCGTACGTATCTTAAGCCCTAGCAAACGATCTTGCGCAATGTTAAGCAATTTACACGCCGACGCATTGGCCAACGTAATTTTCTCCTGAGAATCAACACCTACAATCCCCGATGTCGCTCCCGCCAAAACTGTTTCTGTAAAGCGTCGACGTCGATCAAGCTGAGCATTCGCATCCAACAATTCGCTTTGTTGTTCTTGAATTTGTTTGGTCATGCGATTAAATGCGAGCGCGAGATAATCAAACTCCTCAACCTTCCCGCGACCATGTATCTGCGTTGTCAAATCCCCCTCACGCACACGATCCGCCGCATCAATCAAATCCGCAATCGGCATAACCAATTGCCGCGCCAATAAAAACCCAAGCCAGATCGCCGCACACATCAGTAAAAAACCAATAATCGTAAAAATCATGGCGACAAGAATCTGCAATTGTGATGCCCGCTTTTGCAGATCTTGATAATCATCACTCGCCTGCTGCGCCGCCGCCAAATGCGACAAAACCTTCGGGTCAACCATCCGCCCCACAAAAAGATAAGTGCCAATAAAATTATTCAAACGAATAAGCGCACGTACACGATCATCATTCGCCCCCGTCATCAACGCAACCTCACCATCATCTGCCCGCTCCAAAGCCCAAGACGGTATTTCTTCAAACTCAAGGCTGAACGTGATCCCAGAACTGGCCATTACACGTCCCGAAGAATCAAAAATCACCGCTTCGGCCAAATTCCGTATAAATGATTGCGCCTGAAGCGCGTTGTCAAAAGCATCTTTGTTGCTCAAAAACAATCCAGCCTGACGATCAATATCATTCGCCATCGCAAGCGTATCCGCACGGATAACCTGCTTATGCTCCTCAAGATAAGCCTCCGCAACCGCCTGACTCTCAAGCACAGCCGTCTGTACACGATCGCTAAACCACGTCTGTATCCCAAAATTAAAGAAAAACACCGAGAACACGGTCATAATAATCGCTGGAACCGCCGCCATCACACTAAAGATGTAAATCAAACGTACATGCAAATGTGATCCCGCTAGGCCGCGCTTTCGTCCGCTCCAAAGGCTCGCAACACGCCGCGCAACCATCACCATCAGAGCAAGCAAAAAAACAAGATCAAGCGTCAACAGCCATATAACCGTATCAGGATCATCACCAAACGGCGGAACCTCATTCAGCGCCGCATATGTCGCGATACAGCTTGCCGCCGTTAAAATCACCAATATCAACGCCACAATATTCTGCCCCGCCCCGCGTGAGACACGCGGACGCGCATGCATGATTGGTAAATACCCCGTTAAAATACCCTTCAACGCCTGTAAGGAATTAGAAATATTTGTATGACTGGACATTATTCTGCGTAAGACCTCAAAGGCTATATTGCTTTCCGTATGCAAGACTTTTACAGTGATACGCATTATTTATCAAGAAATGGCTGAGAGTCTTCCATGTCAAAACCAAAAATACATGTTCTTATCGCTGCCGCCGGGGCTGGCACACGTTTTGGTAATGGCCAATCCCTCCCAAAGCAGTTCCAAAACCTAAACGGCAAAACCATCTTGGACAGAACAGTATCAAAATTTAAAAATATAAATGAAATCAATAGTATAAACATTATAGTTAACCTTAAATATAAAGATTTAATACCTGGCACATACACAAGCGCTATCATTGAGGGCGCAGAATCAAGAAAAGACAGCATTTACAATGGATTAAAATCATTATCAAACGTAGAAAATGAAGATATCATCCTCATCCATGACGCCGCAAGACCCCTCGTATCGGAATGCGACATACTCGCCCTTATCACCGCGCTTGAAGACAACCGTGCCGCAACGCTCGCATCACCCGTTTCAGCAACATTGCGCAAAGCAAACGGTGATAATTGCGGCGACATGGTATCGCGCGATGGATTATGGGAGATGCAAACACCACAAGCCTTTCGCTACGCTGACATTCTTAAAGCCCATGAAAGCTCCAATCCCGATTGCGAATACACTGACGATACCTCACTTGCCACCGCCATTGGCATAGACGTAAAAATCATCCAAGGCAGCGCCGAAAACTTCAAAATCACAACAAAAGACGACTTTAAAATGGCAGAAAAGCTCCTCGCATCTCAATCAATCATACGTACAGGACTAGGTTATGACGTTCATGCCTTTGACCATGATAGCAAAGGCCCTATTCGCCTCTGCGGTATAGATGTTCCGCACACATACAAGCTCAAAGGCCATTCCGACGCAGATGTCGGCCTCCATGCAATCACCGATGCGATCCTCGGCGCTATCGGCGAAGGCGATATCGGCCAACACTTCCCTCCATCTGACAACACATACAAAGACATGGACAGCGCCATCTTCCTCGAAAAAACGATGAAAATTGCGGCCAAACATAACGCATCAATCAACAATATCGACCTCACCCTAATCTGTGAAGAACCCAAAATCGGGCCTCATGCAAAAGCAATGCGTACGCGTGTAGCATCCATCATCGGTATCGACGAAAACGCCATCAACATAAAAGCAACAACCTCCGAACAACTCGGCTTTACTGGCCGCAAAGAAGGAATCGCAGCCCAAGCGATCGCAACGGTGCAAATCAATGTCTAACCCATCCCTTAAAAACCCCGCTAATCTCATCGCAACATGGTTCGGCTGCGGCCTCATCACCCCCGCTCCCGGCACATGGGGCAGCCTCGGCGCGCTTCCTTTCGCAATTATTATGTTTCACTTTGGCGGTCTGTACGCGCTTATCCTTGCAACATTAATCCTCACCCCCATCGGTTTCTGGGCAACCGCGAAATACGAAGAATCAAGTGGCATACACGACAACAAACAAATCGTCATCGACGAAGTGATCGGGCAGTGGATTGCCTTGCTTCCTGTGTTTTATTTCCTTGGCATGAATTGGCTATACATCGCAATCGCCTTTGCGCTCTTTCGCCTCTTTGACATCACAAAACCATGGCCAATATCGCATTTTGACAAAAACGTACAGGGCGCAACAGGCGTCATGGTCGACGACATCATGGCCGGTATATTTGCCGCAATATTAATAACAGGAGGCATTTATGCAGGCTTTAGTTGATAAACTCGCCGAAAAGCTCATCAATAAAAACATGATGCTCGTCACCGCAGAATCCTGCACTGGCGGCCTGCTTGCCTCGGCGCTCACGAAAAAAGCAGGCGCATCCGCCTATTTCGAACGCGGATTCATAACCTATTCAAACGAATCCAAAACAGAGCAATTAGACGTACACGAAAACATAATCTTACTACATGGCGCAGTAAGCGACGAAACCGCAGAGGCCATGGCAATCGGCGCGCTTAAGCATAGCAACGCACAAATATCCGTCTCAATAACAGGCGTCGCAGGCCCCGAAGGCGGTTCCGCAGATAAGCCAGTAGGTACCGTTTACTTCGGTTTTTCTGTCGCTGGCGGATCAAGCGTTAGCACACGCAACCTTTTCGCTGGATCGCGCGAAGACATCCAAAAACAAGCCACCATGGCCGCATTACAGGCACTCATCACAATTATGGACAAGCAACCATGAACGATCTCCTAAAACTCGCTTCGAACGCGCTAAAACCTTTTGGTTATCACATCACCAGTTACGGCGCACCAAACATTCTACGCATCAAAAATCTGGAAAAAACCGAAGATAACATTGCTCCTTTTCGCAAATCTCAATACGGTCAAACCCAAACAAAAGATGCAAATCTCGACACATTCACGACGTTTCTACGCATTTGCATGCGTGAAAATCGCAACATCAACCCTAAAGCACGCCTAACAGGTGAGAACATCGAAGAAAACACGCTCCGATGCGTCAATTCCCTCATAAAATCCATGAACGCCGCAATGTCATTAGGGAATATAAACCTCATCATCCTCGATGATCATTCCGATGAGCAGGCATTAAACAAAATCAAAACCCTACTCAAATCCGCAAAATTTCCATTCGAAATCAAGCAAACACAAATAACCGGCCAAGGCGCATCCTTGCATGAACAATTCACATTAGGCCGCGATTTAAACGCAATCACTTATTTCGTCGAAGACGACTTCCTGCACGAAGAAAGCGGAATTTCATCTGCGTGGAATTTCTACCGCCAAATCTACACCGATTTCAAAACACATTGCATGATCCACCCGCAAGAACACGCAGACACCCATAAAAGCAAATATTACCCATCCTACATCATCGCTAGCCAAGACAGACATTGGCGAACCATCCGCCACGCAACACATACACTTCTAACACATAGTCATATTGTACGTGATTATTGGCGATATTTCGAAAACACGAAATATGTTGGCATCAAAAAGAAACGCAAATTAGGATCGGAAGCAAAAACAACAAATAAAATCTTCGACCATATTCCTGGATTTTCGCCCCTAAAGCCATTCGCCGTGCATCTTCAATATCAGGAATTATTACCGCCATTTTATGACTGGAAACCGCTTTGGGATGCAAACAAGGTTGAAAATTAACCGTATATCTCTTTCGCGCGTGATTCAAACGCACCAACCATACGGTGAATAACCTCTTTAAAAAATACTTTAGCAATTCCCTGTAAGGCACTGTTTTGAAATTCAAATTCTACGCTAAAGTCAACAACACATGACCCATTTCCCAAATCCGTAAACTGCCAATGATTTTTCAAATGCTTCAGCGGCCCCTTCAGATATTCAATATAAATACGATTGGGGCGTTCCGCGATAACCTTGGATGAAAAGCGCTCACGAAACATCTTATAGCCAACAACAAGATCAGCATAAAAAATTGTGTCACTCTCACGCGTATTGATACGAGACGCCGCGCACCATGGGGCAAATTCGCTGTACTTGTCCACTGCAACCACCAAATCGAACATTTGCTCGGCAGTATAAGGGAGCTCTTTTTTTTCAATATGCGTAAGCATCTAAACGATATATTACTCAGCCGCCACTTTGGCAAGCTTCGCTTCACGTGCGGCGCGCAATTGTGCGAAATCATCCCCCGCATGATGCGATGAACGCGTAAGCGGCGTAGCAGAAACCATGAGGAAGCCTTTGTTCTTTGCCATCTTGGTCAGCCCTTCAAATTCCTCGGGTGTCCACCATTTCATAACCGGCGCATGTTTTGGCGTTGGTTGCAGATATTGACCAATTGTAATGAAATCAATATCCGCAGCGCGCATATCATCCATCACCTGACCAACTTCTTCTTTGGTCTCACCCAAACCAACCATAAGGCCGGATTTGGTAAATTGTGAAGGATCCTTATCCTTAACCCGTTGCAACAGACGCAGGGAGCGGAAATAACGCGCCCCTGGACGAATTGTGGGATAAAGACGTGGCACAGTCTCAAGATTGTGGTTAAACACATCTGGACGCGCCTCAATCACTGTATCCCAATCCGCCATATTTCCGCGAAAATCACCCGGCAAAATCTCGATCGTTGTGTTTGGCGCTTTCATGCGAATGCCCATGATCGTCTTGGCAAAGTGATCCGCCCCACCATCGGCCAAATCATCACGATCCACCGATGTCACCACAACATGCTTAAGCCCCATTTGCTTCGTCGCCACACCAACGCGAAGTGGCTCGAGCTTATCAAGCTCATCAGGCTTCCCCGTCGCAACATTACAAAACGCACAAGCCCGCGTACAGACCTCACCCATAATCATGAATGTCGCATGTTTTTGTTGCCAGCATTCCCCAATATTAGGACACCCCGCCTCTTCGCAAACGGTCGTCAATTTATGCTTACGTACAACGTCCTTTGTCTCCGCATAAACCTTCCCCTGCGGCGCAGGTACGCGTATCCAGTCAGGTTTGCGTCCCGCAGGACGATCCGGATTCTTTTGTTTTTCTGGGTGGCGCTTGGCCTTGTTTAGTAATTCAGTATTATAAGTCATATCTATTCAGTTCGTTTTCGCCAACTTTATGATGAAGGGGGCTTTATGCATTGATATTCAATAAACTCTTTCAGTTTGTTTTGATGCCATCACAGAAAACAAAACATCACGCCAAACCTTATATACCCGTGTATATGCAAGTTTCAAGCAATCCTTAACAATAGGACAAAATACCTATTGTGTCGAGTTAAAAGTGAATCGCCTTACCATATGCATCAAGCACACTCTCATGCATCATCTCGCTTAACGTCGGATGCGGGAAGATGGTGTGCATAAACTCGGCCTCGGTTGCTTCCATTGTCTTGCCCAGAACATATCCCTGAATAAGCTCAGTCACCTCCGCGCCGATCATATGCGCACCAAGCAACTCACCTGTTTTCTCATCAAAGATCGTCTTCACAAGCCCTTCTGGCTCACCAAGCGCAATCGCCTTACCATTACCCATAAACGGGAAACGTCCGACTTTGATTTTATAGCCCGCCTCTTTCGCCGCCGCCTCGGTCAAACCAACCGATGCCACTTGTGGGTGGCAATACGTACAGCCGGGAATATTGCTCTTATTCATCGCATGTACGTCTTTTTGCTTCGCGATCTTCTCAATACAGATAATCCCCTCATGCGAGGCCTTATGCGCAAGCCATGGCGCGCCTGTCACATCACCAATTGCATATACGCCCGGCTCATCTGTCTCAAGATAATCCCCCGTCACAATATGCCCGCGATCAAGTTTTACTTTAGTCCCTTCTAATCCAAGGCTTTCAGTATTGGCAACAATACCGACCGCGGAAATTACACGATCAAAATTATGCTTTTCAACTTTACCGTTAATGTCGATATGCGCTGTAACCTCGTCCTTGCCCTTATCAAGCTTGGAGACTTTGGCTTTTTTAATGATTTTCATGCCTTGCTTGGTCAATGCCTTCTCAAGCATCCCTGAAATTTCAGCATCTTCAACAGGGACAATACGATCCATCATCTCAACAACGGTCACATCCGCGCCCATCGTGTTATAAAATGATGCAAACTCAATCCCGATCGCGCCCGATCCAATCACGAGTAGCTTTTTCGGCATATCTTCGGGCACCATCGCCTCTTTATAAGACCAAACAAATTTCCCATCCGGCTCTAACCCCGGAAGTGTACGTGCCCGCGCACCAGTCGCAATCACGATATGCTTTGCCGATAATGTCTCGATAACACTGCCGTCTTTTTCAACATTCACCTTGCCCTTACCCGCAAGCTTTCCAAAGCCATCAAAGACAGGCACTTTATTTTTCTTTAGCAAATGCCCAATTCCGCCGGAAAGCTGCTTCGCAACCCCGCGCGAACGTTCAACCACCGCTTTAAGATCAAAATCTATCCCTTTGGCAGATAAGCCAAAAGCCGCCGCATTATGCATAAGGTGATAAACCTCAGCCGAGCGCAACAAAGCCTTTGTCGGAATACACCCCCAATTCAAGCATATCCCGCCCAAATGATTGGCCTCAACCACGCATGCCTTCATGCCAAGCTGAGCCGCACGGATCGCCGCAACATACCCCCCAGGGCCACCACCGATCACAATCACGTCAAAATTCTTATCACTCATAATATCCACTCCCTAAGCGTATATTTCATCATTCAAAACAAGATGGTCATCGCCAACCCGCTCTTTTACAAATTCGATTATTTGCGCGTCACTGCGCTTAAATGGCTCGCGCAGAATATAACAACTGCTATTCATATCCTCGCCTTTACCAACGAAGGTAATTTTATAATATGGCGGTGATCCTTTTTTGGCATGTCCCCGCCGCGGCTCCACAATAAAATTTTGAACTGTCGACCAAGCCACTTCAAAATCAACCACCTGTTTCGCCACAAGCGCCTCGCTATAAACACCTTCAAGCAAAAGCACAGAACATTCCAAGCTCTCTTCGTTCAAACGCATGCCCTTAACGTCAGATTGCGCATACAGGTTTTTCAAAACCAAACCACGCCGCAAAATACCCACACCATAGGCAATGATAAACACCATAAAAAACGGCACGATCGGATAAATGCTTTGCGGTGCATCCTTGGCATAAGCCCCTTTTGATTCAAAAATCAAATACCCAACAAGCATCATCGCCGCCCCCAAAAATGCGAACACAATGCCGCCACGGATCAACGTGTAATATTTACTTTCAATGCCCGCAGCGTGAAAATGATGCCCCTGCTCGCCCATTATTCCTCACCAAACACATCGTCCAGAAATTGGCTTACATGCGAAATATCATCCGCACGTAAAGGCTCTTCGGGGAAATTATCAAACGCCCTGTCTGGGCCAAACATGATCAATGGCTTATTGTACATCAACGCGAGCGAAACCTCGTTACGTGTGCCATGCGAGCCGGGTAAAATGATCAAAGCCTTGCTCGTCATCACATTCACCAAATTGCGTGAAAACGGCATGGCGTCGCTCTGCGCTTTGGCCGATAAAGGCGTGATCATTGGCACTTCGATATACGGATTAGGATAAGCCTCAACGTCTAATTTTTGCCCCTTATAATCAACCGCAGGCAAAATACCGATGGCAACACCCTCGCGATCATCCACCTGCGTAAAGGAGCGCGCAACAACCGTCATAACGCCGCCGCCTGCGCCCGTTAAAAGGTTAAACCCACGACGCGCAAGCAAATCCCCAACGGGGTCAGCATAATCTTCCCAATCTTGATCATGAGATCCCATCACACCTACGATTGGTCGCCTGTTCATCATGAGGAAATCTCCTTAAACCAGCATGCTGACTGGGTTTTCGATATATTGTTTGAAATATTGAAGCCATTCCGCACCAATCGCCCCATCAACCGAACGATGATCCGTTGACAACGTGACAGTCATAACAGTCTGGATCTTCACTTCACCATTCACAACACGCGGAACCTGCTCACCCGCGCCGACAGCCAATATACAGCTTTGCGGAGGATTAAGGATCGCGGCAAAATTCTTGACGCCGAACATACCAAGATTAGAGATCGAGAACGACCCGCCCTGAAACTCTTCCGGCTTAAGCTTGCCGTCACGCGCTTTCCCTGCCAAGGCTTTGACCTCATCCGAAATCGCGCGCAAGCCTTTATTCTCGGCGTTCTTAACAATCGGTGTAATCAAACCATTGGGCGTCGCAACTGCAACTGATATATCGGATGAATAATACTGATGCACCGCATCATCATTCCAACTCACATTCGCCGCAGGATAAGCCTTAAGCGCCATCGCCGAAGCCTTGACGATAAAATCATTCACGGAAAGTTTAAACTCACCATTCGCCTTATCATTAAGCTCCTTACGCGCCGCAAGCAAATTATCCAAAACACAATCCACACTGAGATAGAAATGTGGAATTTCGGATTTCGCTTCGGTCAAACGCTTGGCCGTGATCTTCTTAATATTATTATTAGGTATCTCCGTATAGGCCATGCCATACACATTAACCTTCGCATCATCAGGAACATTCCCCGCCAATGGCGCGTTTTGAGCCACACCAGAAGCCTGAGCCGCAGGAGCACTTCCAGCCTTCGCATTCTCAACATCTGCCTTCACAATGCGCCCACGCGGCCCTGATCCCTTCACATTAGATAGATCAATCCCTTTATCCGCCGCGATACGTTTTGCGAGAGGCGATGCAAATATGCGCCCGCCCTTATCCTTGTCATCGCTTTTAGAGGATGGCGTAGGTTTCGCATCACCTTTTGACGCATCCGCGGCTTTCGGCGCATCATCAGATGAACTATCGGCTTTCGGCGGCGCTTTAGGGGCATCCGCGCTAACATCACCAATATCGTCCGCGCTCTCGCCATCTTCCAAAAGAACCGCAATCACCGCATTCACGGAAACGCCTTCTGTCCCTTCAGAAACAAGGATTTTACCAATCACACCCTCGTCAACGGCTTCAACCTCCATCGTGGCTTTATCTGTTTCAATCTCGGCAATCACATCGCCCGATTCAACACTATCGCCCTCGGCCTTAAGCCATTTTGCAAGAGTTCCTTCAGTCATCGTCGGCGACAACGCCGGCATCGTAATATTAATCGGCATAACAAACCTTCTTCGCTGCTTTAACAATATGCTCCGCTTGTGGCAGTGCGAGAGCTTCTAAATTCGCCGCATATGGCAATGGCACATCCGCCGCCGTCACACGGGCAAGCGGCGCGTCAAGATAATCAAACGCATGCTCACCAATCAACGCGGCAATCTCCGCCCCGATCCCTGAGAACGCCCAACCTTCTTCACATGTCACAATGCGGTTTGTCTTCTTCACACTTTCCAAAATGGTATAACGATCAAGCGGACGAATGGTACGCAGATTGATAACCTC
>Ga0210012_1001375_pt1 | contig 23497 bp, 17 predicted proteins | sample CryGeymeta201504_FD_183974 | JGI IMG/M metagenome (GOLD analysis project Ga0210012, IMG submission 183974) | Groundwater microbial communities from Crystal Geyser aquifers in Utah, USA - Crystal Geyser metaG 2015-04 (SPAdes) (version 2) | ecosystem: Environmental > Aquatic > Deep subsurface >... | reverse complement strand
AAGCATCAGCTTGTGACTCGATTTGCGTTTTGTACTCTGTCCACTGCTTCTCATCCCAAATTTCTACACGATCATGGATTCCGGCCAAGACTACTTTTGTGTCTAGGTGCGCGAAGTCCTTCAAAAAATCTGGAACGAGAATACGTCCAACTGAATCTACCTCCACCTCTACTGCTCCGGACAAGAAGAATCGATTGAAACTTCTTGTATCCGCCTGTCCGAGTGGCAATTGACCAATTTTTTCAGTGATCTTCTGCCACTCTTTCTGCGGATATACAAAGAGACAATTATCAAGACCGCGTGTGACGATAAGCTTCTTTCCAAGATCCTTCCGCCATTTAGATGGAACGGACAGCCTTTTCTTGGGATCTAACGTATGCTTATATTCGCCAATTAACATATTTCTTGATAGATGAAGTTACTCTGGAAACCAACCACAATCAGTGGAGTGATCACAGCGGGTTTCCAAAGTAACTTCGCTCCATATACTTTATTTCTAAAGTATACCACTATCTCCCACCACATGTACACTATACACCACCTCATCCCACCACCAACCACAGTTGTCCACATAATGGTGGATAAGTTACCAAATATTACAGTCCTGTTATTTTCGTCAGCTCCGAAAATCAACTGCACTCCCTTCACTATATTTTCGTTACAGAATATGTCGTTGGGAATTGTTTTAAGAGGAGCTGTTTTTCTTCTCTAGATGATGAGTGTGTTTAATTTATTTTACAAAATAACAACTCCTGGATTGCTTCGTACAGCGCAAAGTCTACAACTTCGTCCATCTTTGCGAACCGTAGTGTGAGAAGCAAACACTTGGAGCTTCGCAAGACTCATTGAGGGATTTTGTGAGTGCAACGAAGCAAAATACCCAATGAGTGGACAGTTCCTGTATAGGAAACAATCCACGTCGTTGTCGTTCATGGATTGCCACGTCATTAGACTGCGGTTTCATTCCCTTAACAGGGACGGTACACCTTGTCGCCCTTTTTACAAAAGAGCTGGCAAGGTCTTGCGAAAGCCTTCTATACAGGCGTCAGTTCAGGTTGTCACTATTTTTGCAAATTAGCAGGCAACCTCTTGCGAAAGTCCACTGGACTTTCTCACCCATGCTTTCTCACTCGCAAAGACGCTTCGCGTCTCCGTCCCGCAACCGTCCGTCTTTGCGAGCGCACGAAGCAATCCACGTTCTAACTAATATACAAAAATAGCCACCAGAGAGGTGGTTGTTTTTGTATTGATTTTATTCTATTCACTCTTCAAATCTGACGCTTCAGCAATTTTTGGCTTCATGAGAGGAAAAAGTTGGACTTCTCGGAGTGGCTTCCCCACTAAGAAAGCAAAAAACCGTTCACCGAAGCCGAAACCACAAGTGGGTGGCATACCATACTCGAGCATCTCAACAAATTCATAATCTGGCATCATAGCTTCATCATCACCCGCTTCCAGTAAGGCACGCTGGACTTCAAAACGGGCTCGTTGGTCGTCAGGGTCATTAAGTTCACTGTACCCCCTTCCCACTTCACTACCAGCAATAATCGGCTGGAACATCTCTACTGTTTCTGTCCCCGGACGAGTCTTGGCTAGGGGTGCAATTAATTTTGGATGGTTGATTAAGAAAGCCGGACCAGCGATATTTTTACGACAGTATTTCCACAGAGTATCAGTCAACCGTTCTCTATTAGTACCATCATATTTCACTCCAAGTTCCTTTAATTTTAATTCCATCTCCGCATCGGTAGCGGTCAAAATATTGATACCAGTTTGCGTTTCCACCTCAGTCACATAGTCAATCTCTTTCCATTCATCAGCCAAATCAAAGTCGTGTCCGCGGGCTGAAAATTTTGTCGTGCCGAATACTTCGGTGGCGATTGTCCGGTATAAATCTTGGACAAACTTCATGCCAGCTTTGTAGTCAGCATAAGCCCAATAGAATTCTAGATTGGTGAATTCCTGGAGATGTTCTGGACTAGTGCCTTCATTGCGGTAAGCGCGTCCAATTTCAAAAACTTTTGGAAAACCAGCAGCCATCAAGCGCTTCTGCCATAATTCACCGATTGAAATCCGAAGATAGACTGGCATATCAAAATCATTGTGATGGGTGGCAAATGGGCGAGCTTCGGCGCCACCAGTAGTCACTTCGAGTGTCGGAGTTTCAACTTCGAGAAAACCATGCTGTTTCATAAAACTTCTAGTCACATCCCAAAATTTTGCTTTCAGAACAAATGTCTCGCGCAATTCGTGATCAAATAATAAATCAAGGTAACGTTTACGATAGCGCAAGTCTTCATCCTTCAGACCGAAATGTTCGACTGGGATAGGTTGTAGTGACTTTGTGAGAACGCGCCAAGTTGTTACGCCAATCGCCTGTGTTTTGCGTTTGGTTATGAAGGGTGCACCAGTAGCCTCAATAAAATCGCCGACATCAATGTTATTAAAAAATAAATCAAACAAGTCCTCACCCAATGTTTCTTTAGAAAGAAATAATTGCATCCTGGCCGTACCGTCAAAGATATCCGCAAAGGCCATGCCACCATGCAGTCGCAAAGCCATTACTCGACCGGCAATTGTGACTGTAATGTTGGCAGTCTTAAAATCTGCAAAATGGAAAATCACTTCAGCATTGGTATGGGTGGCATTTGTAGTGGCGGCGTATGGTTCCATTCCAAAAGCCAACAGCGCATCACGTTTTTTTCGTCTTTCTTCAATCACTTCATCAAATGTAGACATAGTATCAACTATAGTAACGGTTATTAGTAATTTTGCCAAGGTTTGTCAAAGACAAAACCGACCGCGCTGGTGGTCGGTTTTGTCATGTCAGTATGAACCTTTGCAACCATGCAACCATTCAACTATTTAACTACTCCACCTTAAGTACTTTATACTTCTGTTTACCAGCTGGTGTCTCAAAAGAAAATTCTGTACCTTTACTTTTTCCCATCAATGCTTCTCCGAGCGGTGAAAGGTATGATAATTTTTTGTCGTGAATATTGGCTTCCTCTGAACCGACAATAGTGTAGGTATGGCTTTCTTTATCTTTGTCTTTTTGAATAATAACAATAGAACCGAGAACTATTACATCACCTTTTTTGTCAGTGGCAACTATTTTGGCCTCTTTAATAACTTTTTCCAGATGGCCAATGCGCTCCTCAATAGCAGTCTGCATATCACGCGCCTCTTGGTATTCGGCGTTTTCTGATAAATCTCCCAAGCTCCGGGCATATTCAAGTGACTCGGCCACTTCCTTACGGCGAACGGTTTTTAGGTGATCCAGCTCTTTCTTAAGTTCGTTAAATTTCTCTGCGGTCAAATAAGATTGTTGATCATTCATATGCAAAATTAATGTACGTCAATTATACGCACTTATGTCCTTAGGTCAAATGTGGATTAAAATGTCTTTACTGTTCTGAAGTCTGAGGATTGATATATTGTGGTCGATTGATGGCCATCCAATCAAAAACACTGCCCATTACCCGCGTTGCTCCTAGAGTATTGGAGCTCGGAGCATTCTCCATCATCATGATAAACGCATATTTTGGCTTCTCGTATGGCCAAAAACCGGCCGCCCAAGAATTGACATAGGCGTTTCCTTCTCCTACCTGAGCTGTCCCAGATTTAGCTGCGATGGCCACATCATTTCGCTCTAACGGTCTGGCTGTACCTCCAGGATAGTTTACGGTCATACGCATTCCTTCATGAATTATTTTTAAATAATTTTCATCTAGATGTAAATCAATCTCAGCGCTTGTATTTTCCATGACAACATGTGGTGTCAACAAAAAACCTCCATTAGCGATGGCTGCGTACGCCCGCAACATTTGCAATGGTGTTTGCTGAAAGCCATATTGCCCGATGGCAGTGAAATAGGTGTCCCCCAAACGCCATTCATCGCCAAAAACTTTTTGCTTCCATTCTGGACTGGGTATTGTTCCCTCTTGCTCGGTAGCCACATTAATTCCGGTTTTATCACCCAAACCAAAAAGGTTAAAGTATTTATCCATTTTAATGATTCCCAATCCTGGCTGGTCACCAAATCCCCCCCCGATGGTGTAAAAGTAGACATTGGAGGAGAAAGCAATTCCTTCCCGCATCGTCATTTGGCCTTGTACTCGCCAGTCGCGATAGACTGACGGATTCTCTGGGTTGTAGGGATTGGGAATAGTAATTTTTCCAGTACTGGTAATAATCTTATCCGGATCAATAATTTTTTCCGCTAATGCTCCGTAAGCTACAAAAGGTTTAACAATGGAACCTGGCGTGTAAAGACCACTAACAGCCTTATTTAAAAAGGGAAAACGTGGGTCGCTATTGTATTCATTAATTTTTTCAATATCATCTCCATCGGCCATTACCTCGGGATCATAAGAAGGAAAACTGGTCATGGCCAACATCTCACCAGTATGAACATCAATAATAGCTGCTGCCCCGCTACGAAAGCCGGCTTGTTCAACAGCTCCAGAAATAATTTGGTACATTGCTTCAGATAAACTGGCATCAATTGATAATTTAAGCTCTCCACCGGGTACAGCAACACTAACAACATGTTCTCCTACCACCTTACCCAAAGCATCAACTTCAACTATCTTTTGCCCGTTTTCACCATGAAGGATTGATTCGAAGGCACTTTCCACCCCGGTTCGGCCCAAATATTCCGTACGATAATAAAAACCATACTTATCTTTTTTGGGATAACTAACATAACCGATTAATTGCCCCAACCCCATTCGATCTGAATAGGATCTGATTGGGAAATCATATTTATTAGTTAAGTCATAATCATTCCAAATCAGAGGTTCACCATAACGGTCATTCACCACACCGCGTTCTGCAATAATTACGGTTTTACTAACACTATTATTATCACTAATGGTTCTGTATTCCTTTCCAGACACTATCTGAAGTAAATAAATCCTTAAAAAAAAGCCAATGGTAACTAACAAAAAAATAGCTCCAACAACATAAATATTACGAGAAGCTACTGGTAATTCGCGCCGCCCTTCTAACCTGGTAATATTAAATGAAGGTAAATTTGATAAATCTAAAAGTATTTCGTCAAACTCCACTGGCAATTTTTTATTTCTATGCCATTTCATACAGTGCTAGTATAAACTATTAGTTTCGGTCTTAACCAGGCAATTAAAATTATCCACCCGAAGGAAAAAAGGGTATACATTGGTAGTGTGGAGATGGTCATAAACTGAACATCAATCAATAAACCAATTAACAACAATTCATAGGGCTGGCATTTAAATGAATACCAAAACAAAAATGGCAAACTATACCAAAACAAACCAACATACCAAAAAATGGTAATAATTAAAAATAAAAATAAACGCAAAAATAAATTCATCGTGTTAGTCAGTTTGTTACTGTGGTTGATGAACCTGATTCATCAACTGTGCTTGAAGTGGCGTTAATAACCGAAGTGGTCACTAACTTGTCTACCGGTACCGGAACCAAAAATAAATTAGATGTCACCGCTTCAACCAACTGCTCCACCTCCTCAAAAGAGTGCAAGAATATTGGTGTTCGACCAATGGTTACATATTGCAAATTTTGTAATGAGGTTCCTGTAGTGACATAACCATACTGTTCTGGCTGGGTTGGCGAGGTGCTAATTTCATCAATCGAACCATAAACCCCAGAATCAATAGCTGGAAACATCACCAAATTACCAGTTTGTAATAACACACCTTGCGGTACTTGCACTCGAACAATTCCTCCGCCCATACCTTCAGTATAAGTGTAAATATTAGGTCCAACAATATAGGCAGTTGCCCTAAAGCCCGGAGTGGATATCAGGGTTACTAAGGATGTGTTAGCTTGTACTTTTGACACCAGTCCAATTACTTGGTCCTTCCCCAGAAAAACTGGGACATTTTCTTCCACTCCTTGATTAAAACCACGGTTAATTAGTAATTGATCATAAGGTAATTGGTTGGGACGAGCTACCACTGTCGCCAAGAGTCTATCATCAGGTACAGCCTCCAAAAGAGAACGAAAATCCTGATTTTCAACTTGTAGTTTATGAAGGCTATTTTCATTGGCTTGTTGCATAGCTACCTGTATTTGTAACTGATCCAATTCATCCAATAAAACGCTTCGTTCATTAAAATATCGAGAGAATGATCCACCCGATTCCATCACCCAGACCCTAACCGTATCAAATGGTAGCCAAAATAAATTTACCGCTCCCGACAGAATACGTGGCACTAATAAAATACCAAGGGCTATCACCCCAGCAATAATTATTATTAGGAAGCTATATCTAATTAGTGAAGTTCGGTGATAACTCCCCCTCTTTATCAATGAGTATTTTTTCATATAATTCAAGGTTTTCGATCACAATCCCGGCACCCCTAACCACCGCGCGTAGGGGATCAGGGACAATTATTACTGGTACCTCAAGCACTTCCTCAAGAAGAGTACGTAAACCTGGTATCAGTGCTCCACCACCAGAGAGGTGAATGCCATGTTGCATAATATCAGCCATCACTTCTGGTGGGGTAATTTCGAGAACACTACGGACCGCTTCAACAATACTGTCAACTTGTAAGGCAATGGCATCACGAACATCACTATCTGTAATTACTACCTCACGAGGCAAACCAGTGATAACATCTCGGCCACGAATTATGTGTTCTTTACTACCCTCTTTATTCCGGTGTTCAATGGCGGCCAATATAATTTTTACATCCTCTGCAGTTTTTTCACCAACATAGACCTTGAACTGATCACGAATATAACTGGCAATGGCTTGACTAAGATGATCCCCAGCCACCCGGAGATTTTTTGACACAACAATTCCGTCAAGAGAAATGACTGCAATGTCAGTTGTGCCACCACCGATATCAATAATCATATTACCAACCGCGCTAGATACTGGTAGCTTGGCGCCAATGGCGGCCGCCATTGGTTCCTCAATCAAAAAAACCTCACGGGCTCCAGCATTGCGGGCAGCATCACGCGCCGCCCGCATCTCCACATTGGTAATACCAGACGGCACTCCAATCAAAACTCGTGGGGCTAAAAGAGTACGCATATCGCTTCGGACCTTATTGATAAAATAGCCAAGCATTTCTTCGGTGACCTCAAAATCAGAAATTACTCCGTCCACCAATGGACGAATGACCTCAATATGCCCCGGTGTCTTACCTTGCATCACTCGAGCCTCGCTTCCAACCGCTACCAGCTGTCCAGTTTTCTTATTAATCGCTACAATAGTTGGTTCATTGATGACTACTCCCTTCCCTTTAACATAAATCAGAGTATTAGCCGTACCCAAATCAATCCCGATATCAGTCGACAAAGAGTTAAGAATTTTTGAAATGATTCGGGAAAAAATGTTCATGAAATTATTTTATAAACATGGTTGATAGTTCTGCCTCAGTGACTAATTTTGTGTCACCCGTGGCGCGCGTCACTACTTCAAACTTTCCTTCAGCTTTGGTTTTTCTACTAATTATCACTCGGTACGGAATACCAATCAAATCACTGTCAGCAAATTTTTCTCCGGCTCTGGCATCGCGGTCATCATAGAGAACCTCTACCCCACTTTCAGTCAATGAGTCGTAAATTCCATCTGCCCAGTCGCGTATCTCCTCATCGTCGTTATTGAGGGCAACCAAGTGTACCAAAAACGGCGCAATTGACTCTGGCCAAACTATTCCCTTCTCGTCAGCCAATAAATCAACCACTGTGCCCATGGCACGAGCGGGGCCAATTCCATAAGAACCCATAATAACGGGTTGAGGAGCCCCGTTCTCATCCATAAAAGTCAAGCCAAGGGCTTCTGAAAATTTTGTCCCTAATGAAAAAATATTACCCACTTCAATACTTTTTCGCTTTTCAAGCTCATCTCTTGTTACTCCAAGTTCACTTAGGTCGGCTTCGGCTAAAACCTCTTCATTAACCGCTATTCCTTTGGCCTCGTTTACATACACCACATCTTCACCCGCCTCAGCCAAAGTCTGAAATTCATGACTAAATTTTGTAAAAGCACCACCGGAAGCGAAGGTACGATAGGTTTTGTCACCAATACCAATTCGATCAAAAATGCGCTTGTAGGCTTGGGCACATTCTTCGTAAAATTTATGATGTTGTTCCTCGGTAGCAGAAAAAGAATACAAGTCTTTCATCCAAAACTCCCGTGTACGCATAATGCCACTCTTGGCACGCATTTCGTTACGGAATTTTGTTTGTATATGATAGGCAAAAAGTGGCAAATCTTTATATGAAGAAACATACTGACGCATTAAATCAGTAATTACCTCCTCGTGTGTCCAAGCCAACCCGACCTCCCCACCGGCTTTTAATTCGGTTTTAAACCAGACGTCAACTTTTTCATCACTCCAGCGATCGGTTTGACGCCAAATTTCTGAATCTTGTAAGCTAGGCATGTACATTTCTTGTCCGCCAATAGCGTTTATTTCATCACGAATGATATCTTTAATTTTTTCAATTACACGCAACCCGAGCGGTAAAAAGGTGTATACCCCGGCCATGTTCTTGTAGATAAAACCGGCTTGAATTAGAAGTTGAGCATTCTTTGAAACCTCATCAGCTGGTGCTTCTTTGCGGGTTTTAGTAAATAGTATTGATTGTCGCATGTGTTAATTCTTAGTCATTAGTAAATAACTTTTAGTAGAAAATAAACACCCTAATGGGAATACGGGGCTGTACTCGAATATTCATAGATACTCATTCTATAGCAGAATGAGTAGAATGCAAAATAATGATTTTACTGCGTCTATGTTAATTAATATTGATGTCTATACCTAAGGATTGTCACACCTACAATTTGCAATGAAGGAATGATGACTGACGTGACAATCCAAAACAGTGACGACGTGGATTGCTTCGTTGCGACTCGCAAAGACGGACAGTGGTCGTCGTCTTCGTGAGTGAGAAAGCAAGAGTGAGAAAGTCCAGTGGACTTTCGCAAGACCTTGCCTGCTCTTTTGTAAAAAGGGCGACAAGGTGTACCGTCCCTGTTAAGGGAATGGAGTGGCAACGGAATGACGTGGCGATCCACGATGACGACGACATAGATTGCTTCACTGCGGTTCGCCTGTCTGCGCAGACAGGCGAAAACGGCTACGACAACATGGAAGTCATTGCAGACACAACGGTGACGATGATAAATCTATAGATTACCAAAGACGCAACACATCGTGTACCGTTACCAGTAACATCAACAGCATCAAGAAGACGAAACCAACTAGATTGACTCGCCCTGCCCAGACCGGGTTTAACGGACGCCTAATGATTGCCTCTATTGCCACAAATATTATTCTTCCACCATCAAGAGCCGGCACTGGTAATAAATTTATTACTGCCAAGTTAATAGAAATTATAGCCATAAAATAAAGCAGTGCAGTGAATCCAATCGCTACTGCATCTCCTACATAACTAACAATTCCAATCGGACCAGATACTTGTGAGTAATCGGCCGTTCCTGTTACCACCCCCTTTAGTAAACTACCTAAACCACTAGTGATAGCCTTGGTAATATTGACTATTTGCGAACTGGCCTGACCGATAGCTTCTAATAATGAGTAGTGTTTTAATTCTACCAATGCTAAAGCCACGCCAATGGCTGGTTTAGAAGAGGTATCACTTAATACTCCGGTACGAGGTGTTAAGGTAACGGTGTTATTTTGATTTTCAAGAATATAAGTAATAACTATTTCAACGTCTGCATTCTCTACTATAAAATCACTAAAAGCTGACGGTATTAAATTATCTAGCCTCTTATTCCCTGCCATAACTGAAACTACTTCACTCCGAGGTGGCAAAACACCGTCGGCCGGGCTACCAACCATCACATCAGAAATAACTAGCCTAGCATCAGCACCTTGTTGTCCCTCTTCCACAGTAGACTGTATTCCGGTTAACAAAATAACAATTAGCAACAACCAGGCCAAGACCATATTCATAGTCACACCAGCTAAAAGTACTAGTATTTGAGCCCACTTCGGTCGCGCGCCAAAGGCGCGCGACCGGTCGTTTGCCCCTCCCCCATTACCCACTTCTAACTCATCTGGGTTTTCACCATAAATCTTTACAAAGCCACCGACTGGTAGGGCGTTAAGGGTGTATTCTGTTTCGCCCTTTCTAAAGGAAAAAAGTTTGGGCGGAAAACCAATTCCAAATTCATCGACTCTCATTCCGGTCAGTTTGGCGACAATATAATGTCCCCATTCATGTACTAAAATTAGTACGAACAAGACTGCCAAAAAAATTCCTACGGAGATTATTATAGACATAGTATTATAAACTGATTTCTGATTCCTTTTGAGTAAATAGTGTTTCTAGATTTCTATTAAGATTATCAACAGATTTCTGAACTTTGTCCTTCATGGAGAATTTATCATCTTCACTAATATCATTAGTTTTGAGCTTGGCATCAATATCTTTCATCACCTCATCTCTGATCGCTCGGACAGTCACTCTGGCGTCCTCCAACTTACTTTTAGCAAGCTTTACCAACTGGGCACGACGTTCACTGGTGAGTTCAGGAAATATGACTCGCAGACCCATTGAGTCACTGGAAACCGAAACCCCCAAATCAGCTTCCCTGATGGCACGCTCAATTGCCGGCACTTGACTCAAATCCCAAGGAGCAACTCTAATTGTTCTAGCATCTTCAATACCCACCGAACCCACCTGTACAATCGGCATAAAGGTCCCGTAACTTTCCACCTTAATACCATCCAGTAGAGCTGGAGTTGCTTGTCCGGTTCGAATACCCGTATATTCCTTTTGTAGCCAACCCAATACCTCTTTTAATTTTTGTTCAAATGATTCGTCCATGGTGTTGATGTTTTTAATATTAATCTAAAGTTTCGCCCAGTATAGCATTTTACTACCCACCGGTCTTTTTTATCGGTAATTGTAGAGCGATGTCCTCCCACAACATTTTCTTCCCTGCCCCACGCATCTGCAAGGACGTCAGACACAATAATAGTTGAGCAGACTTATTATCTCTAATATTCAACGAGTTTTGTTGTAACCATAATGTTAGCCCAGTTGCCAACTTTGCCAAAAAAACCACATCTTTGTCTTTGCTCACCTTGGTAATTATAGCCATCCTTTCACCAATTGAAGCTGTCAAGAATTCCATAAACTCCATTGGTAAAACTACTACAGCTGGTTCATTTCTCTTTATCTCATGAAGGCGTGAACGAAGAGTTGGCAACAAAGTAGTTTCCGGACGGATGGAAAAAATAAATCTACTAGTGACGGGGGGCTCTTCTAAAATTTTAAGGAGAGCGTGTTGGGCCTCAACTGCAATCTGGGTTACATCAATAATAAATGTTTGACTGGATCTTTCAAATGGTGTTTGATATGCCCTTTCAATCAATCTCCGCACTTCCGCAATTGATAAAGTAATGGTCGTAATATTTACTATTTCAGATACTAAAGCCAATTCAACCAAATCAAACGGCAACTCAGATCGCGAATCAGTAATACAAACAATGGCGTGGTGCGGAAGCATGACATTATTATGTCGCACGTTTCTTATTTTGCCAATCAATAATATGACGGATTACTCGTCGCAGATATTGTTCAAAAGTTTCACCTGGCTCATAAATAATACCTTGTTCATAACGCCAACCATTCATATAATCAGTGATACTTTGCTTTATTTCCGGTGCATATCCCTCAAAACGTCCAGATAAAAGTAACGGCATCTGAATCTCGGCAATTTTTTTAAACAATGGATGTTCACGACCCTTAGGACCAGTGCCGAAGAGTCCACTTCTTTTAAATAAAACCCATTCGGAAAGAAGTTGGTCTAAACCATTATCAATTTCGTCAGTATAAAGAGGATTTTCTCCCTGGCTTGATGTCTTTAATGAATCAGCAGACGGTAAATCCTGTGGGGTTCGCAATGGCACAGCATCTGCCACCGGAACACCAATCCCGTGTCTGGTGGATACAATTGGTATTACCTGATCAACATCAGCTGGACTTTTATCAGCTGAAATATTTTCTTCAACTGGCGCACTAGACATAGTTACTGGACTTACCAGTGGTGTAACCTCTCCAATTAATGAAGGTTTAGTCATTGGCTCAACTGGAGGCAAAAGAGGAGCGGGTCTTGGAATAACTGGCACCTTCTGAATGTCAGGTTGAATTGATTGTGTCACCACGGTTTCTGGTGCCGGTTTTGGTGCCAAAACAGGTTTAACTTCCATCACTGACGCCGACTGTTGTCTTGCTGGTATTGTTGGAGGAGTGATGTGGATTGTCTTTTTTATTTCTGGGACTGGTGGAGTGGGTGATAGTGACGGAGTTATTGGTGTAATTCTCGACACTATTACCGGTCTAGATGCTTGTTGGTTTTGTAGAACAATTGGAGTCGGCTGAATTGGTTCAATTATATCAATCTTTCTTTGTGAATTTAATTCTGGCACGTCTTTCACTTCATTGAGTTCAATTAATGTCTTTACTTGTTCATAAACAACCTCAAGCCGTTGCATTGATTTTGTAATATCATTCTCAGAACCACCATTAAGTAATTTCATTGCTTCAAGCAATGAGGTCATATATTCTCGACCGAGATTATTATCAATATCAATCAAATTAACAGGGTTACCAACTTTGTTATTGATGTCGGTCTTAATCTCACGAATTCTACTTAATCGGTCGAGTGAAATGGGACTCACGCTTGCAGATTCTGCCTTAGCTTTTTCATCAGCAGATTGGCTAGAAATGGTTTGCGGTTTAATTCTTGGCAACTCGGCTTTTATTGGTTCTGGTGGAATAAAAGAAGGAGCTAAATCTGGCTGAACATGGGGGACAGAAGTTTCTTCACCTTTTTTATTCTCCGTTTCTGGTTGCGTTTGGGTGATGGTATTTTGTTGTACTACTCCATCCCTCTGCTCAGTAATAGCCACTGGGGTAAAAACTGGAGCTGGACGTCCACCAGAGAATCCGGCCTGGTATGCCGTAGTGTTTGGCTGATTATTATTCACTTCCTTCTTAGTAAAAACCGGAACGAGAGCTGGTGTTATTTGGCTCACGCGCAGTCGCTCTTCAAGCATGTTTTGCATGGCTGGATCACCTCCGCCATTAGCATAAAGAAAAACCAAATCGCGCAGTTCGTTTTTCTTAGGCACAGACAGCTCACTAGAACGAATTGCTTGCAATACGAGTAAAACGCCCGCTTGAGAATTCAAATCAAACGAACTATTTGCTTCTCCTCCTACTGAAGAACGATCATCCTGTACCATATTAGTATCATAGTAACACCTCAGCTAGAAAAGTAACACAAGTAGTGACAGAGTTCTGTGTATTACTTAATAAAAAATAAAATTATTTTTTATTCACTACTCTGATAACATCAGTTTTAAAAGCAACAATTTCATCGGTTAGAGTTTCTTTAAATTGTGGATAGGTTTTTAGTAATTTTGGTAGCAAATCATCATCACTAGCATGTGCCTGAACCCACGAACTAAAAACAGATTGATCATCTTCATCAGATTGCTCCAAGTAACGTAACAAGGCACCCTCCAAAACCACCGCCCCAAGGTCACCCAAAAACTGTTGCCGCTGAGTCTCACCCATATCATCAAGACTGAGGGCTGATTTTAAGTCTGTTGCCAAAATATTTGAAATGTCCATATATTTTATTTTTTCTCACCCTGGGGTGATGGGGTTAATTTCTCAAGTACAAAGGCCCCGGTAATTAGTTTGGAAAACTTATCAGTCGAGTTAATTCCTTTTATTTGTTCTGATTCTACCCACTTATTAAACTCCATTAACGAAGTTCTGAGTTTGTCGACAGGCAACCCCAGAGCTTGCGCTTCTGCACGCAACTCCTGTTTCGATAACTTTGATAAGTTTTTTACCTCTGCAATTGTCTTCTCCCCTAAGGTGGTAATAGCACTTTTGTGTACCCCGCCAAACAAATTCGAAAACCAACCACCTTCGCTATCAGTAAATCCTTCAATCGCCCGAACCCAAGAATCGAACGCTCGAGTATATGCCTCTAGTCCGCCAGGGAAATTATTTTTGAACTGCTCAGCCACGTCATCAGTGACTATTATAGGTGACGACTCTAGTCTAACTTTTTCGCCACCAGTATTAGCTAAATCTATAGATTGCGACTTAGCGACAGATGCAATTTCACTTTGTGAAATTGCATCTGGAACGGCTGTTGACGTATTCTCAGGTAACAAATAACCATGTTCAGTTGCCACTTTCATAGCCAGTTCATTCAGTAGGCCGGTGTCTATTTCTGTGCCAATATATGTCTGGTCAGCTGATGACTGACCAAAACCTAAGTTTATTCTTAGTTGATGGTCATCATCAATCCGGTCTCTAACCAAATCAATTACTTCTTGTTTGTGCTTGAGGTTAATTTTAGCCAAAAAAGGTAACTCTCCGGCTTTGGTTTGTCCTTCCATAATATTCCAATACACATCGTGCGGGACTTCTACCAGAAACCGATTGGACTCCATTTTTTCCAAAGTGGCTAAATTATCGGAGCTAATTTTCTCTGGAGACTTTAATTCTACTCCCAGATCGTGACCAAATTGAATGTTTTTATCACCAAAAATAGTATTATTGTTAATTCCACTTTGGGTTATTGGTTCAGAAAATGCTACTCCAGGGATTGTTTCTAGAGAAGCGGTCGGTGGTACCACTGGCTCTGGTGGCGTCATCACCGCTGGTAAACTATCAGCTACTAAATCAATATTTCTCAACTGCGGAGCTTCATGGCTAACAAATCCAACATCAGAGTTGGTCACTATGATTGGCATTTCCTCACTAGAATCTGCCAAGGCCTGGCCGACAGATATTTTATTTGGTGAGTATCCGCTGATATCAAAATTATTTTTACCGCCGCTCGGTATTTCTCCATTACCGAGCGCTGTTGCCAACATTATTCCCACCGTTCCAGCCGTCGTACCAACTGTTTTTCGTCTTTTAATAATTCCCTTTATTAATCCAAACCGTTTTTTGGTGGTTTCATTTTCCCAGGCCAGTCTTCTTTCAAGACTGGCTTTTTCAAATTCAACTGTCGGATTAGTAGGTAGCTCTGTTTCAGTTGGCAGAGATTCAACTAGCTTTTTATAATTTTTAAGATAGGTTCTTTTAGTTTGTATAGATTCTAAATCCTTCAAATCCATCTGCAGCCAAATGCCTTTACGTTTTTGGAGTACCCAATCTTCCTCCGGCAAGGCCATATTCTCAGCCAAAGCTTTATCAAGCGCTATTAATTCAGCGTTAAGAGCATGAAGTCTCTCACCAGAAGTTTGGTAGTTGTCTTTCATTGCTTCGGTAATAGGAATACCATAAGGCAAACCCTCACCTTTTGGTTTTCTCGACGGTTGGGCTTGTAGATCTTTTTCCAATTTTTCAAGGTTCTCTCGGTATACTCTTAAATATGGGACTAATCTAGTTTTATGCACTGTCTTATCCTCTTCCCCCTGATCAGCCACCAATGATCTGATCCTAATCAACGTCGCTAACTGCTCATTGTCTTCACTATCCGCCCCGAGCAGTAATCGAAATCTCTCGATGTCGCTGTCCATCTCCTTTAATATTTCTTCTTCACTTTTGGGTTTTATTTTTTCTGGTTTTGATTCACCGGAAGTGGATTGCCTATCAATACTGGACAACATTTTTTTTACATCTTCCTCCATAATATTAAGTAATGCTTGAATATAACTAAAATTACCAGTAATTGATCTTTTGTCCCTTAAGAGTGATTCAATTTTTATTACTTGGCGTTTATGAGTTTCATATACAGGCGTATCTTTTACAGTGGCGTCAAAAACAACTAAGTTACCAACATCACCTTTTATCTTCATGTATCGATTACGTATTTTTGTATAGACATCAACTTCCTGATCTTCTTTCTCTATCAAAACTTCGCTGGTTTTTGTGGGACTTGTTGAAGTGTTGTTTTCCAGTACTTGGGTTGGTTCATTTTCTGGCTCTACTTGCTCTGAATTATTGATTGGATTCTCTATTTCTTGAGCCATCTCAATAAATCCCTGGAGTTGTGATATTTGACGGGTGATTAAATCATGCAAATTATTAAGTGTGGTGACTATGTGCTCATCGTTTTTTTCGGGATCAAACCCCTCTTCTACATTTTTAAAAATATTACTATATTTTTCAAAATTAGCGCGGATATTAGACATGCGGATTAGGGCATTTCGGTGGTTTGTTTCAAGCTTTTCGCGACCAATCGCCCGAGGGAATATTTCTGCGGCTCGTTTCAACACATCAACCTTCTGAGTTGATGTTTTTAAAAATTGTTCTTTTATTGTTTCTAAAGGAGATTCCAATAAAGATACGCCAGGTTCATTTTTATTTTCAAAAGTATTTTCCATAATAACTATAATATACCATCCCCTAACGATGAAACTGGCTCCTTTATGTACCGTCCTTGAATTTCGGCTTCGACCTCTGTCCGGGGACGACCGTAGCGGGCGGCGCTCGCAACAATTCTCTCTTCTACATCCGCTCTATTAATAGGTGTTGGGGCGTGGGTTGAAATACTAAACGGCTTGGTTGGTGTACCGTCTGCCAAAATCCGAACGTAGGCATTGTGATTTGGTACATTCATTAAATCATTAGCATTAAAGACCGGCAAAAATTGGCTCTCCAGGGTAGCAGCGTCATCTGGACCAACTCGGAACGCTGCAATCGAACCAACGTTACCAAAAACAGCATCACGGATATTTTGGTCAAGCTGAGCGATAAATTGGTGAGCAATAGTGAGGCCGAGTTTGTACTTTCGCGCCTCAGATAAAATAGCCGAGATGGAATTGGTCGAAATGTTCTGGAACTCATCCATGTGGAGATAAAATGGCGGAAAGCTTTTGCTAGAATCATCAACCCGCGATAAGGCGGCCATCAGAATTTTGCCCACTAAAATCATACCAATGAGGTTGGCATTGATTTCGCCCAGGCGACCTTTGGATAAATTGACCAAAAGAATTTTCTTTTCATCCATAATCTGCCGGAAATTGAAGGCGGACTTTTGTTGACCAATAATCGGTCGGATGTAGTCGTTGGCGGTAAAGACGTCGAATTTTGACACGATGTACGGCACGATATTTTCTAGTGATGCCTCACCACCCGCCTTGGTGGCAATTTCACGCCAAAATTGCACCACCACTGGATTTGTCGCTTTCTCTAATTTCATTCGGCGATACTTGGCGTCGGCCATGACGCGACTAATATCCATCAACGTATTACCACTCTCTGGGTCTTCCATGACAAGCAAGGTGGAATTACGGAAATACTGTTCAAACATTGGCCCCATTGACTCAGGGTTACCACCGTACAATTTCTGGAAAATAGAAAATAGTTCGTTAACCACAAACGTCTTCTGCTCTGGTTTATTGATATCGTATTCGAGCATATTTAGACCGACAGGGTTTTCCATCTGAGATGGATCAAAGTAAATGATGTCGTCAACCCGCCCGGGCGGAACAGCACCAATCACGTCCTCGATGTCAGTGCCGTGAGGGTCAATCATACAAACGCCATCACCACGCAAGATGTCTTGAATGATCATATTCTTCATCAAGGTCGTTTTACCAGTTCCTGTCTGTCCAATGATATAAAAATGGCGGAGACGATCCTCAGGTGTGATAAAAATATCACGTGAAATATTACGGTGATGATTGACTCCGAGCAAGGTTCCCTCTGTCGGAATCTGAGTCGGAGCTGGTGCAGTGTTGGCGTTTGATTGCTTGAATTGTGGCGAAGAAACAATACCATTGCCCGGGAAATGAATCATTGTGGCCAGTTCGGTCAGTGATAGTGGGATTAACTGCTTCTGGTTAAATTCACGAAATGAAAAAGCTTTTTCGGCCTGCTTGAGAGCTGAACCGTGATGATGTTTAAAAATAAGATGATTGGATTCGACAGCATCAAACTGATTGAAGGTGGCTTCAATTTCTTCGAGGATTGCTTCGGCGCGGACTGCGGTCCGCGCCGACACCGCAATCCGAATATTAGTTTCAACAATCTGGGTAGTAATTTTCTTGGCAAAAACATCCAACGATTCATTGTCCACTTCTAAAGTATCAGGAGTGTCCTTTTCTGATTTAGCAGCTGAGAAAACAAAATCACTGAGTGAAGCCAATACCTCTCCGCCAAAAGTACTACGTCTAATCGCTTCACCAGTTTTCATTCCCTTGCGGACTCGCTTAATAATTCCCTCATAAGTCTGACGATAGGTGTGTTGGGGGTGACGAATGACGAACTGGAGGGCGGCTCCGCCACCCTCCAGTTCAATCTTAGAAAACGCATTCAAAATAACTGCCAATGGATCAGAAGAAAAAGCATCATGAGTCTTGATTGGATAGATAGGATGTTTTTTTAATAGCACCTCGCTCACAAACGTGTATCCACCATCAACGTAAATATTATAATCATGCACTTGCTCTGTAATAACTGCATGAGGAAACAGCGATAGTGTCTGCTTCTCAAATAAAGTCACAAATCCATTTGGTATAGCAGCATAAAAAACAATGTCGTCACTATTATCCGCTACCGCAATCTCAAACACAAAATGGTTGTGTGGTTGCTTGGCACCGATTGTTCCCAGCCCAGCAAATAATTGTTCCATCATACCCACCAATTCAGCCAGTTGATATTCTTTATCGCTAGCCCCCTTTAATTCAGGTAAAGTAATTTCAAAGAGAGTCAATTGCATTAGATGCCACGGAGGCACATCCTCCTTGAGATCTTGTATTGGCATACCCTGATGAATATGTTCAATCAAACGACGATGAACCTCATCAATCACAAAAGCGTTATCTATTTTTTCAAGCACGGTAAGGGCATTACGAATTCCTTTTTCGGTCGCCAAAGTCATAATCTCCTCAATTGGGTCAGCCACCGTATTGATATTTTCCAGCTGAGATGCCAATTCATGTCCCTGTAATCGCTGGCCGTCTGACAAAACTGCCTGAGGAGTAAATGTCCCATAAGCATGAATTTCTTGTTTGGTAACAACGTCCCGCTCTTTTTTCATCAACTCAGGATCATGGCCCAACAATTCAAGCTCACGACGAGCCACTTGCTGACGCAGATACTGCAGTTCTTCTTCTGGAGAAGAAAATTGTTTGGGTGTCCCTTCTAGCATAAATATAAGGTATAACTATATACTACCGCGCCGTCACCAATAAATCGGTCCTAGCACGGTATAAGTAGTGGACAGAAAACAAAAGATAAATAATACAAGGTTATCACCATCTGCAAATTAATCACCCAAATAATCGGGTGATTAAATTTCAACGTCAAAAATCAAAAACACAATCGTCAACCCAACTAATCAGCATGCCTTTTTAATACCACAGTTAACTGCGATATTAAACTGCAATTAACCAGCATACACACCCCAAAGAATTACTACTTCATGAATCACTGTTACCGATCCACGTGAGTCACCAATGAATACCCCCACCCCAAAAATTTTTCATTCGAATGAAAGGTTTTTGGTTGTAGTTTTATTTTAATTAAAACTATTCCCAATGATTTAACCAATCAAAATATTAGGTCATTCAAATAAATATTGTCTTGTCTAACCATAAACAAATAAAACCTAGCGATATATCGCTAGGTTAGACTAGACTTAATCAACAAAAGAAAAGCCGCCCGAACCCGAAGTCGAGGCCGGATGGCCCTTTCTTCAAGTTGAGCGGCTAGCGCTGCGCGACTTTGATAGCTGCGTCCGCCAAGTCACCCATATCTTCATGGAATTCGAAAGTGTCTGCCCCTGCCGCGTCGGCAAGTTCATCGAGGATGACGCTGAGGCCGAAGAAAGCCTTATCACCTCCGACGACAAGGTTCGCACCATGGGTCTGCATGAAGGCGGTGTATTTCCCGATTTCGCGCCTCGTATCCATGGCGTATGGTTCGGGGCCGGGATGGGGTGATTCCTTGCTCTCCAGCGGTAGCCAAAAAATCAAACACCCATGACCACCTCTCAAACCTGATGACTGCTCCATGTAGTGTCGTTCCCAATGGAGCTGTCGATTGGGAGCTTGCGAGAAAGGCTCGTAAAAGTACTCGTGGAGCGGATGTTCTGCAGTCCAACGACTTGGACATGCAATTTGGACATCTTTGACGCGCTGTAGCAATTCCCATGCCATAGCATGTTGCCAGTCACCACCCCCTCTGATTGGTCCCGCCAAAAAGAACAGCGGCCTTTCGGGAGTGGTTGTAATCGGAACGATCTTCTTCGGTAAGATAATATTGGGCATATTTAAGCCCTCCCTTCTATCTAATAGAATACCACTAAAAAATCAACCTGTAAAGAGTCATGTGAAAATTATTTTTTCAGATGCGACGTAGCGAATTTAATGAAAATATTACCAAATAACAAAGTGGTTATTTGAAGATAGATGCGAGGCGTGCAAATAAAATAAAACGAGCCGTACTTAATTGTACGGTGAGATTTATTTTATGTAGCACAACGAAGCAGATGCTTCAAATTATCGCTTCGTTAAAATAGCTCGTTTGTAGGTGGTTAGGTGCTCCAGAGCCACCCCCGTCCCCTTCACCACACAAAACAGGGCCTGATCGGCTAGAATTGCCTTCACTCCCGTTCTTCGTTTGACCAATTCGGGGAAATTACGCAACTGAGAAGTTCCACCGGTCATAATAATTCCACCATCAATAATATCTGAAGCCAGCTCTGGTGGCGTTTCTTGAAAAACGTCTTTGATGGCCTTGATCATATCGCGCAGTTCTTTGTTGATGGCACGCACGACTTCATTAGTACGAATTTCGGTGGTTCGGGGTAGACCGGTAAAAACATCTCGGCCTTTTAGATCCATTACCAATTCCTCTTCCAAAGGTAGGGCTGAACCAATTTTAATTTTTACCTCTTCGGCCGTTTTCTCACCAATCGAAAGGTTGCGTGTCTTTTTGACAAAATCAATAATGGCCGCATCAATACGGTTGCCCGCACACTTGACTGAGTTGGCCGCCACGATTCCACCAAGGGAAATTACCGCTACATCAATCGTACCCCCACCAATGTCGACAATCATATGTCCCTGCGCCTCATAGATGGGTACTCCAGCACCAATGGCCGCCAAAATTGGTTCCTTAACCACATAGGCATTGCGTGCGCCGGCTTTCATGGCGGCCTCTACCACTGCCCGTCTCTCGGTTGAGGTTACTCCAGCTGGTACTGATACCATTACATCTGGTTTAAAAATATTAAAACGACTTAGGGCTTTTTTAAGGAAATAACGCAACATCGCTTCAGTAATTCGATAATCGGCAATAACCCCGTCTTTCATTGGGCGATATGCCCGAATACTCTCAGGGGTACGACCAATCATTTGTTTAGCTTCCATCCCAACTGCTAAAACAGTATTATTTTCCGAAATAGCCACCACCGATGGTTCATTAAGAACAATCCCTTGCCCAGGTACAAATACCAACACATTGGTTGTTCCCAAATCAATGCCTACTTTTGGTGTAAATCTATCAAACATACAAAGTCATAACAGTTTACGCGTTTTCCACCATTACACAAATGACAATTATATAGCATATATGCTATATATACATAATATGGAAAATAATATTGGGAAAAGTATTACTGACGTCCGTGAGAGTCGAGGAATGACCCAGACACAATTAGCCAAGAAAATAAAAACTACCCAGAGCGCTATTGCTCGTCTCGAATCTGGTAACCAAAATATTAGTACCGAGATGCTAAAAAAGATTAGTCATGCCTTGGGTAAAAATCTTGTCAGCTTATCTCCAGGGACAGTAAACATTGCCGTTGTTGGTGGTAAGAAATTAACTGGTACAGTGGAAACTAACACCTCCAAAAACGGCGCCGTGGGGTTACTCTGTGCATCACTCTTGAATAAAGGTAAAACTACTCTGCATCGTATGCCCAGAATTGAGGAGGTACATCGCATCATTGAAGTCCTTGAGAGTATTGGAGTCCAAGTAACCTGGCACGGCTCTACCATTACTATTATTCCACCCAAAAAGTTTAACCTCAAACATATTGATGTTGAGGCCGCCAAGAAGACCCGTAGTATTGTGATGTTTATTGGATCACTGATTCATCACCTGACCAACTTTTCCCTACCGCAATCAGGTGGTTGCAAACTCGGTAGTCGGACTGTCCGCCCCCACTTTTTTGCTCTAGAAAATTTTGGTGTTTCTATTGAGGCCGCTCATGATTCTTTTAAGATCAGCTACCAGCCGAAACAACCAAATGAAATAGTTCTTTATGAGTCTGGTGACACTGTCACTGAAAATGCTATTTTTGCCGCTACCGGACTCACCAGTACTACCACGATTAAATATGCCTCGGCTAATTATATGGTGCAGGAGGTGTGCGTATTTTTACAAAAATTTGGTGTAAAAATAACCGGTATCGGCACCACCACGCTTACAATAACAGGAGTTAAAAATATCAATCGGGATATTGAATACACCTTGGCCGAGGACCCCACCGATAGTATGTTCTTCATAGCGGCAGCCATCACTACCCATTCCAATCTCACCATTACTCGTTGCCCGATTGAATTTTTAGAGCTTGAACTTTTGGTGTTGGAAAAAATGGGCTTGCAGTATACTAAGTCAAAACCATATTTATCATATAATCAGAATACCAAGTTGGTTGATTTAAAAATAAAAGCCAGCTCATTGGTAGCTTCACCAGAAAAAGTCCATGCTCGTCCCTACCCGGGATTAAATGCTGACAACCTGCCCTTCTTTGCAGTTATTGCTACACAAGCGGTCGGTCAAACATTGATTCACGATTGGATGTACGAAAAACGAGCCATTTATTTTACTGAACTCGACAAGCTGGGTGCTGAGACAGTCTTGGCCGATCCGCACCGTATCTTTATCACTGGCCCGACACCGCTTAGGGCAACCGAACTCATCTGTCCTCCAGCCCTTCGCCCTGCCACCATCCTTCTTGTTGCCATGCTGGGTGCTTCAGGTCGTTCAGTCCTCCGCAACACCTACAGCATCAGTCGTGGCTACGAAAATCTAGTCGAACGCCTATCCGGACTCGGCGCCGATATCTCGTATTTAGATGCGTTTTAGAACAGAAAACATTACTTAGGGGTTTAACCCCTAATTTTTGAAAGACACTACGAATAGACGACATAGATTGCTTCACTTTCGTTCGCCTGTCTGCCCTGCATGCGCAGGCATGGCATGCAGACAAAGATGAGCTTCTTTTATTTAATTTCTGTTTACCATTTTGCCACTATTTAACCATTGAACCATCTCCCGTCTCCAATATTCCTCATCCTCTATTCACTATTCTTTTGCTATACTGTCCCAATGTACGTCATCGAAGTCATTCCTCTGGTACGAGGTGGTCATATGGAATCACTTTCTTATTTTTCCAGCTCAGATTATCACCTTGGCACCTGTGTCAGTATTCCAGTACGAGGGCGTACCATTATTGGTATTGTAATTGACAGCAAGCCAGTTTCATCTACGAAAACAGCTC
>Ga0210012_1001352_pt1 | contig 23745 bp, 23 predicted proteins | sample CryGeymeta201504_FD_183974 | JGI IMG/M metagenome (GOLD analysis project Ga0210012, IMG submission 183974) | Groundwater microbial communities from Crystal Geyser aquifers in Utah, USA - Crystal Geyser metaG 2015-04 (SPAdes) (version 2) | ecosystem: Environmental > Aquatic > Deep subsurface >... | reverse complement strand
CTCCTGATCCTCGCGGATTTCTATCGCGCGCATGGTGGCGGTAAGAAACTCCAGACCATCAGGCTCCACAGACACTTGGCAGATGTCCTGGAAAATCTGCACCACCTGCGGAAGTTCGCTCGACCCGAATCCCAGCAGGTCAACATCGCGGGTAGGGCGGTGAGCTTCTCCGCCCCACACAGCGAACAGCATAGCTCCCTTGAGCAGGAATTGGCCGTGGTATTGGGACTGCCCCAAGCGATACAAGAGGCGCTCCAAGGCATAACGCGTCAGCACTAGATCGAATGCCTCACCATCGCGTTTGGCGATATTGAGTAGCCGTTGGCGCACGGAGGCGGGGAGGTTACTTGGTTGATCTATGCTCATGTCAGTGTTTCCAGATAGGGGCGCATCACATTGGATACCCGGCAAATAGCCGCGTAACGCCAGAGCTCGTCCATGGTGCATTTGCGCGCGCGCCAGCTCTCTCTCAGCGCTTCCACGGCTACATCCTGTCCGATCTTGTTTCGGTACTTGAAACAATCGGCGATTGTTTTGGCGAGTGAATATATTCGTGTCGGCACTCCGTCTATCACATGCGTCTCTATGCCGGACTCCATTGCCTGCCCGGAGAATCGGACGACTCGCAGCGGCGTTTCATTAGCGGTAGGCGCACGGGCTTTATTTTCAATTGCTATCCAGACTTCGAATGGGGCCTGCGTGGTGACCCCATGAAACCGTAGCGCCGAAAGCAGGCAAATAACACCATGGGGCACGCGCTTTGCGGCCTCACCCAGACTGTGATTGGTGGTGATGGCGCTATCGGCCAGCATATAAAGGCCACGCCCAAGACGCTGGAGCTTGCCCGCTTCGCATAGGCGGGCAAGATAGGTGCGGGGGATGTTGTGCGGTTCCAGGTCTCGGGCGCGAATAACCCCCGCCCGCTTGGCAAGTTTCAGAACCTGATCAACTTTTGATGATTTCATGACTGATACATATCGTCGGTAGATATGTATATTTACCGACATTCAGTACCATGTCAACAGGTCGCTAATCGAACACAAGCGGTTTGGAATACACATTCGTTCGAGCAAATTCAAAAGCCTGCAGGCGTCCTGCGCGAGCCGTGCTCATTTGTCGAACCAGAAGCTGTACGCTTTGAGAAATAAAAAAAAGACACCGCGAAGGTGCTCTTTGTGTGTGGCGGAGAGGGCGAAACTCATAGTTGGAATCCCGCAACGTCTCGCAACGTGTCAAACCCCAATTAAACACAGGTGTTTAGCCTGTTTTAGCGTCTCGCACCATATTAAATAAACTTGCAAAATCTCGCTATATTTTGTAGACTATTTTGTATATTGAATCTGGTGGGGTTTGGCGATGAGCAAAAAGCGCAAACTTGAGAGGTTGGATTTACGGAAGGCCGGCGCGGATATGAAGCTGCGCAATTTGAGCGTGCCTGGCGTTTATTCAACCACGGAAAAAGGGTTGTATTTCCGCGTTACCGACACCGGTGCAAAGCACTGGATATATCGCTTCATGCTGGCAGGCCGGGCGCGCTGGATGGGGCTGGGGTCTTACCCTGACGTACCGCTGGCGGGAGGTATCGAAAGCGATGGCAGAACGATTAAGGGGGCGTGCGATCTGGCGACAGAGGCGCGCCGAAAAACCCGGGCCGGCATAGATCCTATTGGCGAGCGCGCCGCCGTTAAAATCAGCGAGCGTGTCCGCGCCGCGAAATCCATCACCTTTCAGGAATGTGCAGACGCCTACATTGAGGCGAAGCGTGCGGAATGGAAAAACCCCAAGCACGTTAACCAGTGGACAAACACCCTGGCCACTTATTGCGGGCCGGTATTTGGCAAGCTCCCCGTGAGCGAGGTAGACACCGCGCTGATTATGAAAGCCCTGCAGCCGATCTGGACAACCAAGACCGAGACCGCCGACCGTGTGCGCGGCCGCATTGAGGCTGTGCTGGGTTGGGCAACGGTGAGTGGATTCAGGGAAGGCGACAATCCTGCCCGCTGGAAAAAGCACCTCAGCGAGCTGCTACCGTCCCCCGGCAAGGTAACCCCTACCGTGCATCATGCGGCGCTGCCATTCACGGAAGTGGGCGCGTTCATGGCCAAATTGCGCGAACAGGAAGGCACTGGCGCAAGCGCGCTGGAGTTCGCCATCCTGACCGCTTGCCGATCCGGTGAAGTGCGCGGCGCGGTGTGGGCTGAGATTGATCTGGATGGCTGCATGTGGGTGATCCCTGGGGAGCGCATGAAGGCCAAGAAAGAGCACCGCGTACCGCTGAGCAAAGCGGCCAAGAAGGTGCTGGAACGGATGCAGGCCGAGCGGCGCGGCGACCTTGTTTTCCCTGGGCGCGATGAAGGCAGGCCGATCAGCGACATGACCATGTCCGCCGTCTTGCGCCGGATGAAGCGCGGCGATCTGACCACCCACGGCTTCCGCTCAACCTTCCGCGACTGGGTATCTGAATCGACAGCCTACCCCCGCGACGTGGCAGAAATGGCGCTGGCACACACCATCGGCGACAAGGTGGAAGCGGCTTACCGGCGCGGCGATCTATTCGCCAAACGGGTGCGCATGATGGATGACTGGGCGAAGTATTGCGCCACGGTGCAAAGCGACACGGCCAATGTTGTGCCGCTGAAAAAGAGCAAGACCGCCGCCTGACGGATTACGGATTCAGGCAAAAGACGGGGCGCAAGGTGTACCACCACCAAACGCCCCTAACCACAACGCAACACCTACCAAGGAGGTAAGCATCATGGCTAAAACCATTTTAACAGCACCAGAGCAACAGGCCGACCTGGCCGACATTCAAGCCAAGCTGGCGGCATTGATGGCAAACGCGCAAGACGACAAATCGAAAAAACAGCTTTTCAACGCGATCATGCAGCCGCTGGCAGAATCATTGCCAGACGTACCATCAGAAAAGGCACCAACCCCCTTGTTGGCCAGCACCCAATGCTTGTCGGCCGCAAGTGAAAAGCTGAGTGAAGCCGCGTATTTGGCGGAATTTATCCAGACAATCAGCTTGAACGTGCCGCATGACGGAGAGCTACTTTTGCAGCGCGGTCAGGTAACAGGTTTTTACTTTGCGATGCAGAACACAATTGACCGGATCAATGAAGCCGAAGCTCTGATAGATGAGGCAAGGAAACAACCAGAGCCGCTGCCGGCTTAACGAGTTCGCCGCACCTAACCCGACGGGGTGAATCGCCGGACACTTCAACCGGCTTGGTGCGGCTCCTTTTTGAAGGCGCTGGGAAAGGTGCGCAATGAAAACAACACCATCAACTGAAAAAGAATACACAACAAAAGACGAGTTCGACGCCAACGACCGGGCTTTTTTTGAAGCGCACAAAGTCTTGATGGGCGGCGCAGGCGATTTAGAAAAGGCCGCTGCCATTGTGACCGACTACGCGCTAACAAGTGGCGATCGGCTGGCACTGGCTTTCTTTTTGGCGCGGTTCGCTGATTTTGTAGAGGCTGGAAAGCTGCCACCCACTCCGATGCGGGAAGGTTTTAGAGGCGCGATTGAAGCGCTCAAGACCAAGGACAATGGTAAGCGTAAGGGAAGATCAAAAATGTCTTTAGGGGACAGGGAATGGGCCAGGACACATGCAATGCTCGTTGCCAACTTTTTGCGGGATGGCGCCGTATCACTGGAAGCGGCTATAGATAAGGTTGTGGCGTTCCGCGCGGCGCGCAACCGCAGAGAGACTGGATATTCAGACCTGAGCGCGCCGAGGGCTTCAGCAGCAAAAATAAAGCGCGACTATCTCAAGTTTCGCAGGCTCAAAAAGTGAGATTATTTGAGCCTGACTAACTAAAAACACCCCGCTATTCTGTGCGCTCCAACTCACAAGGAGTCGCACAAATGAAACACAACCCACAACGCGCCGCAGCCGACATCCCCGCCGCGCTGCGCAACTTCGATTCTCTCCCCGAGTCCTGCATGGTACGCCAGCCAGTTGTGCAAGCACTGTTCGCTTGCTCCGCTGCGACCGTGTGGCGACGTGTCAACGCGGGCACACTACCAGCACCACGGAAATTATCTGAGCGCGTGACCGCCTGGCAGGTTGGCGAGCTGCGCCGGGTATTGAGTGGCGGCAAGCCGTGACAATCAAGAAGCTGCCTCCCTACGCCAAGGCGATCAACGATGCGCGGCGTAATGGCATGGTTCCTGTGCGCGGCTGCATGGGGCATATCGCAATCGGCTTTGAATGGCGGCGCGACATCGCGCCTGACTTCCCCGTTGTGGTTGTGCCACCCGGGCGCGACCCTTCCGAATTTGAATGGCGCTTCGCGGCTGGCCTTGATGTTTTCATCATGCACCGCGACCGCGACATCCCACACCTGCACGCCCTTTGTTCCGCGCTGTTCGCTGCCAAAGCGCGCGACGCGCAAACCTTCAATATGGATCGAGTCTGCCGGGGCGAACCACGCGGCTGGCTGCGACTTAAATATCAACCAGGTGCGCCATCCCCTTGGGGTGCCCATCTATGGGAAAAACAACAATGTCCAAGCCAGAGCTCAATCTAGTCAAAGCCGATAAAGAACATCGTGCGGCCTTCAATGGGGACGGCCAGCGGGTTATCCGGCACGATCCCGGCAAGCTGCCCGAGATACTGGACGAATGCGAACAGGCGCTTGCTGATGCCGACTGCAACCTGTTCGTGCAGTCCGGGCGATTATTGCGGATTTATCCGGCAAAGGAAGGTTTGTCTTTTGGTGTCAATCGACCGCGCGGCGCGATCACCCTGCACCCTGTTGATGGTGCGCACCTAGTTGAACTGCTGACGAACGCGGCGATTCACCAACGCTTCGATGCGCGTTCCGATGAATACAAACCGTGCGATTGTCCGCGCCGCGTGGCTGATGCTTTTCTGGCGCGCGGCAACTGGCCGCACCTAAACCAGCTTGCCGGGTTTATTGAAGCCCCCACCATCACACCGGATGGCTACGTAATCGAGCAGCCCGGCTATGACGAAGGCACAGAGCTATTCGCGGCGTTTGAACAGAATGTCCGCTCTACATCACCCAATCCAAAACCCTCACGTGTTGATGCGGAAAAGGCAAAGCTGGTACTGATGGATCTGGTGGATGATTTCCCCGTTGTTGATGAATGCGACACATCGGCGATGCTGGCCGGGATTATCACGGCCCTGATACGCCGTATCCTCCCCGCAGCCCCCATGATGGCAATTACCCCCACACCGGGCACAGGCAAGACCCTTATCGCCGAGACGTTCGCAATCATCGCCGCCGGGCGGCGTGCCAGTGTGTTGTCCTTGGGCCACGATGACGCAGAAGCGGAAAAACGGCTGGGCGGCGTGTTGATGGCCGGTGATGCCTGCATCCTGCTGGACAACATCGAGCGCCCCCTCAAGGGCGATCTGCTTTGCCAAGTGACCACGCAACAGTTTGTCCGGCTGCGACCGCTTGGCGCAAGTGGCATGGTCAGCATTCCAACACACGCGCTGCTGGTGGCAACCGGCAACAACCTATCCATCGTGGGCGACCTCAAGCGGCGTGTTGTGCTGATCCGCATGGATGCCAAAACAGAACGCCCCGAGCAGCGAACATTCACCCGCGATCACCTGGAAACAGTATTCGAACGCCGGGGTGAGCTGATACGCGCGGCACTCGAAATCCCGCTTGCATACATCGCCGCCGGTTCGCCTGCCATTGAGGGACTGCACCCGCTGGGCGGCTTTGAGTTGTGGGACAAGATGGTGCGCCGCCCCCTCGCTTGGCTGGGCATGGCTGACCCGCTCAAGGCTGCCGAAGCATTACGCCAGCAAGACCCCGACCTTGAGACGATGCGCCTGTTGTTCGAATCATGGCTTGGTGCTTTCCCAAGCGGCGAGGCTACCGCCGCCGATATCGTCTCAGCCAGCCTATCCACCTTGGGCTTTGGCGATTCGTTGATGCGAACCAGCCCGGACCTGTATGACGCCATGCAGATGGTGTGCGCCGAGAAAATCAACAGCCGTCGCTTGGCCTACTGGCTGCGCTCCCACCGCGACCGCATCGTTGACGGCATGAGGCTTGAGCAGTGCGGCATGGACGGGCACACAAAGATTGCCAGATGGAAAATTGTCAAATGCGGGTGATGCGGGTATTGCGGGTAATGTTTCCTATGAGGTGTGAAGTATGTCAAAGACAAAATATATAGAAGGGCTGAAAGATTGCCCGCTATTGCCCGCATCACCCGCAACCAAAAGAACAGGAGGCTTGACCATGAACACCCGAGACGCTGCATATCTGACCGGCCACCACTACCCCGGCGGCGTGCCTGCCTTGGCCGCACGCATGGGTATGGATGCCCGCGTGCTGGCCCGCAAGCTCAACCCAAACACCGGCGACCTCGGGCTTGATGAGGCTGTTGCACTCATGGCGCTGACCGGCGATCCCCGCATCCTGCACGCCATGGCTGATGAGCTTGGTTACACGCTGGCGCAACAACCGAACGAGGCCAGAGAATGAAAAGGTACTCCCTGGCCTCATCCCTTGCGGGTACGAAGCGACGCGTAAAAGCGCTAGGCCGTGCCTTCAAAAACTAGGTCAACTCGAACGGTGACATTATGACAAACCAGCTTAACCCTGACTGCACCACCCCAAAAACCGGGATTCTCCCCTTCGCCTCGGGCGAGCTGGATCGTTCCGGCCTGCGCTTGAGGCGCGCGGAGTTCGCCCGGTTCTTGGGCGTGAGCAAGCAGGCTGTTGGTGAGTGGGTGACGGCTGGGAAAATTACACTGGGCGCGGATGGTCGACTGGACCCACGACAAGCCGTGAGTCAACTTCTCCGCAACACCGATCCGGCGCGGCTGCGCGCCAAGGTGTTGGAGCCATTGTCCCGCGACATCGGCAGACTTCAACAGCGTGTCGCCGAGCTGGAAAAAGCCCTGGCTCAGTCTGATGAGAATGCGACCTTTTACGAAGAGAGCGCGAACGAGCTGGCAGCGCAACTCGACGCCCTTGACCGGCGTCTTGTTGAAGAGCGCGCCGCGCTGGTGCTGCTGCCGACCGACAAAGTGATTGACGGCATCACTGCCTGGCTGAAACGAGTATCCGAAGATGGCCTCTCTACCGCCGGCTGGCTGTCGATTTTTGAGTGCGTGTCGGGTAACAGCCTGGACGATCTTCAGTACGAACTGGACAACTTGCCTGCTGGCGCGCTTGAAGAAAACATAGGGGGGGAGTGGGACAGCATGGTTCCAACGCATATGGAGGCCTCTGGCGATGACTGATGAAGCCAGTGCTGTGCAACAACTGGCAGCGATTACCGACAACCTAGCTGCGCTGTTCGCGGACTACTGCCAGCGCATTGCATCGCCTGACCTAGTGAACCTGCTGGCGGCATACCGGGCGCAACGCCTTGACCTAGTATTGACAGTTCATGCCTCAATATCCGGCGCTGATTTTGTTTGCTGCGCATTACCAGTGGGCGGCGCACCGACCGATCTGGTTCAACTGTTCACCGTGCATACGGTACCGGCAACGCAGACTGGGAAGGCGCATTGATGAACACACTCTTACATGAAAAATTTCCACCATCGCCGGTGGCGCGCCTCGCATCATTGCTCGACAGCATTTTTTATAACCAGCCTATCACCCCTGATGTGCGGGAATGGTTGCTTAAATCGTTTCTCCACTACCTGCGCCACGGCGGCGAATACCCGCTAGATCGGTTCCTTGGCCTCGCTCCGATTGATGCCGGGACAAGCAGCATGTCAACCCGCCTGGGATTGTTCAAACGCAATCATCACCTGATGGGTGCGCTGCGCAACATCGCACTGGATGATTCCGTTACCGGATGGGGAAGGTGTAAGCGGCTTGCCGGTGAAATCACCAAGTTTGAGGGGCGCACATGGAAACTCTACAGGCACTTGCCCGAGCCGGTCGCGAGCTGGCCGGTGTGGCAGCAAGACCTATTCCGCGCATACAAAACCGACTTGCGGATACCACTAACGGCGCACGGGCTGTATGGCATCCTTAAGCAGAATGAGGGGGTTTCATTTAACGCACCAGGCGTGAAACTGCTTGCGTCTCTAACCCGGCTTCAATCCAAATGAAAAAATCCTGGTACAACATCAACGCGCGTGCAGACGCCTACACGGCGACCCTGTCAATCTTTGATGACATTGGCGCATTCGGGGTATCTGCAACCCAGTTCATCCAAGACCTAGCCAACCTGGGCGACATCAAGAATCTGACGATTCAAATTAGCAGCCAAGGAGGCAGCGTTCAGGATGGCGTTGCCATCTACAACGCAATCAAGCAACACCCCGCCAACGTGACAATTGAGGTTAACGGATGGGCTCTATCTATCGCCTCATTCATCGCGATGGCTGGTGACACGATCCGCATGGCAAGCAACAGTTTGCTGATGCTGCACAACCCGTGGATGAGTACAGCGGGCGACGCTGCAGAGTTACGCAAGGTCGCCGACGTATTGGATAAGACCCGCGAAACGCTTATTTCCGCATACGCAAGATCAGGCAAAAGCCGCGCGGAAATCATCGCCTTGCTCGATGCCGAAACGTGGCTAGACGCAAGTGAGGCATTGGCTGCTGGCTTCATCGATGAAGTGCAATCGAGCGACCTGCCTATTGCCGCTAGCTTCAAGAGCGACAAATTCACCATTCCCCATCGTCTTTTACAGAAAGGAAACACCGCCATGAATATGCAAGCAACAACCCAAACCGCCGACGATATGCGCGCTGCAGGCGTACAGGCTGAAGCACAGCGCCGCGCCGACATCAAATACACATTTTCCCGCTTTGGCGGAGTTGATGGCATTGCCGGGCTACAGGCCGCGTGTGAAAGCGACATCAATTGTTCCGCCCAGGACGCCAACAATAAATTGCTGGCACACTTGGGCAAGGGTAGCTTTCCAGTAGCGGGAAGCTTCACCCCGGCAGATTCCAGCACTCCCACCAAGCGCGGGAATGATTTCATGGAAGCCTGCACCCAGTCCCTGCTGATTCGCGCCGGCGTGCGCGTGGAAAATCCATCGCCGCTTGTGCGTGACGTTGAGCGGATGAACATCACAGCAATGGCGGAAAACATCTTGAGCATGAACGGAAAGACCGTTACAGGCTTTGGACGCGCGGAGATCATTAAGGCGGCACTATCCACCAGCGACTTCCCCGAGCTGCTCGCCAACACCGCCGGGAAGGCCATGCAGTTGGGATATGAAAACGAACCGACCACGCATCAAATCTGGACCGGAGAAAAAGAAGTTGCTGACTTCAAGGAAAACTCTTTTGTCGCCTTGTCCGAAGCTCCCGGTCTGCTTGAAATCAGCGAGGGTGCGGAATACAAGCATGGTGCTTTCGGTGAAGCAGCCGAGAAGTTTTCAATCAAAACGTTTGGCCGGATGCTGAAAATCACCCGCCAAATGCTGATCAATGACGATCTGGGCGCGTTTACTATGATGCCCGCCGCCTTTGGTTCATCGGCTCGCCGCACTGAGGCTGATCTGGTTTATGCGAAGCTGACCGGCACTCCTGCCATGTCGGACGGCAAGGCTCTGTTCCATGCCGATCACAGCAACCTGGCGGCTAGCGGCACGGCCCTGAGCGTTGACTCGCTGGGCGCCGCTCGCGCAGCGATGCGCCGCCAGAAGGGCATCAAGGGCGAAAGTCGCATCGATCCGCAGCCGCGCTTCCTGATTGTGCCGGTCGTACTGGAAAGCAAAGCAGAGGCACTGCTGAACAGCTTGGTGCTCTATGGCGCAACAAATGACACAAACAACCTGCAATGGATTCGTAATCTGACGCTGGTTGCCGATCCGCGCCTGGATGATGTTAGCGAAACGGCATGGTATCTGGCCGCAGCGCCAACTCAACTGGATACCATTGTGCGTGCATATCTGGCTGGCCAGGCGCGCCCCTACTACGAAGAACAAATCCAGTTCGAGAATGACAGCATCGGAGTGAAATCCCGTCTGGACTTCGCTTGTGGTGTAATCAACTATCGCGGGCTGTACAAGAATTCAGGCGCGTAAGCGCCAATACCGGGCAAAGGCACGGCTGAGCCTTTGCATGGGGGATCCGGTAGCCTGTCTCCTTGGCGGGTTTGATTCCTCCACCCGATACTAAAAACCGCCAGTGATGGCGGTTTTTTTGTGTCGTAAATGCCAATTAGTTTTGTAGATTATTTTGTAGTTAATGCTGGCGTTTATAAATAAACGCAATTAAAAACAATGCTTTAGATGTGCAACTGGCGGAGAGGGCGGGATTCGAACCCGCGGTGGGATGTTATCCCACACACGCTTTCCAGCCGGGTAATTCCAACCCCTGAAACCCATTGAAAATAGGTTTTTCGAAGCTGTGCTAGTTTGAAAAATGAGTTTTTGGCACATTTTTGGCACAGCGAGGCGCATCGATGGCAACTATCCGAAAAAAAGGTCCTTATCAGTGGCACGTTCAAATTCGTCGCAAAGGATTTCCGTCAGCTACAAAGACATTTGAATCTGAAAATGCGGCTCTGAAATGGGCCCGCGACATCGAATCGAAGATGGACAAAGGAATTTTCTTTGACCGGTCCGAGGCGGAACGCACAACACTGGGCGATCTCATCGACAAGTTCCTGAAGGACCATGCGCCTTATCAATACAAACGACGTGAGGATGGCAAGGAGGCATACAAATTCCAATGCGCCCACCTCAAGAAACGCCTCGGGGAATATTGTCTGGCCGCTATCGATCAACGAGTGGTGGCGCAATACCGTGACAATCGGCTTGCAGATACGTGGCGCGGTAAACCAATTTCAGGCAGCACTGTAAAGAAAGAATTGAACATGTTGAGCCGGCTGATGGGATTCGCGGAAATCGAGGAGGGCATTGATCTGCCTCGCGGGAATCCTGTGCGAAAGGTTCGTATGCCAAAAGATTCGGCAGGGCGAGATCGGCGCCTGACTGAAAATGAATGGGAGCGGCTGGAGGCTGAGTGTCGCGCGAGTCGTAATCGTAGCTTGTGGCCATGTATCCAACTTGCTATCGCTCTAGGGGCCCGGCAAGGAGAGCTTCTTAATCTCGAATGGAAAGATGTCAATAAGAAGCGCTGTGTAGCATTGCTGCGAGAGACGAAGAACGGGGATGACAGAGCGGTGCCCTTGTCCAGCCAAGCACTTTCGATCCTGGACAGTCTGCCCATTCATATAAACAGCGGCAAGGTATTTAATCTTGGACGCATGACGCTTTACCATGCGTTCATTGCCGCAGTTAAGCGCGCAAAAATCAGCGATTACACTTTCCACGATTTAAGGCATGAAGCGCTGTCCAGGTTATCGGAGCGGGGTGACCTATCAATGCTGGAAATTGCCAGTATCTCTGGTCACAAGACATTGAAGATGCTGCAGCGATACACGCATCTTCATGCCGAAAAACTAGCGAAGAAATTAGGGTAGGGCGCGGGAAAAATAAGGCAAAAAAAGTTGTTGACATGTACACCGAGAATTAAGAATATAGATACCGTCGATTTTCGCCTCGACACAGATTTACCCAAGCATTACCCAAAAGAAACACCCAATTCATCAAACTCCCAGTCTCATCAGATGGGATTAAAGAAGGTACTCCGATCCTTGCGATTGGTTATCTAGTATCTCGTGGGTGGCATAAACCCAGAGAAGTCTAAAGCTCCTGTCGCTTGGTGCAATCCGAGTTGCGTGCTCCCCATATCAGTCCGCCTTAAATTCTCGGCGGCGGTTCTAATCAGGAATCAATTATTGACTTCCTCCCGCGGCGCTGGGTGGTTGCATCCATTCTGCAAATTATATTTGCCGTAACAAAAGTGCGAAAAACAAATTTTCCGCGCGGCGCCGCGCGCACGTCCATTAGGAGTGCGTCATGACTAAACAATTTAGCAAGAATCATCCGATGTCATATATATCGGCAGCAAACCTGCGCCCAGATTTTCTTCAGAATCGAGTACTACTAACGCGAGTTGAAGCTGGGGTTGCTTGTGGCTGGGCAAAACAGACGGTCTACAACAAAATCAACAATAAGGAATACCCCATTCCGACCATCGAATTTGGGGGCAGACTGATGGTGCCAGTCGTCGATCTGCTTGAGTATATTGAGAAACTACGGTCGCATTCGACAACTGCGCCCGTTGAGGATCGCCGAGTTGGCCGCCTCACAAAGGCTGAATCAATTCGTCGCAAAGCCGAAAATTCTGAGGTGGCAGAATGAGGCCGCAGAATTTCTCTATCGAGGTTTTGGATGTTGATGAAACACTATCAGCAATCCGATCTCATAGCCTTGAGCTCGAAGAAGCAGCAGCCCGTGAGGTGGCCAGGATGCGAATGCTTGATGCCCTGAAGCCTATCGGCTCCCTACGATATATTCATTCGGAATCCAAACTGGACAAGGTTTTATCCAGTCTTCAGAGGTACGAGATAGCTTCAGCATTTGCAATGTTCGGACTCGATGCCGATGCTTTCTTGGCGTTGGCGGCATGCCATGTTCGTCGACTTGGTACGACACGCCCAGACGATTGGTGGCGGCATAATGGAGTAGGGCGCCCGAAAGGATCCTCAAAATGTTGAGCCGTAATGACGTTCATTACGCTCTGGATCAACTATTAATTCGCCCAGTCGCTTTTTTCCCGGTCTTTGCCAAGCTTGGCGGCAGTGTGAATGCAGGAGTCATGCTGTCGCAACTTTGGTACTGGTCAGGCCGTACAAGAAATGAGGATGGGTGGATTTGGAAAACAGCGCCAGAATGGGCTATTGAGGCAGCTCTGACTGCATCTGAGGTGGAGGGGGCGAGAAAGAAATTAATTGAACGAGGGCTTATCCAATACAAGCGGGCCGGAATTCCGGCCAAGCCTTATTACAGGCTCGACAAAAAAGCCATCCTGGATGCCATTCTTGCTTTACAGGCCGATAATTCCAGTTAGGCGAATTAGGGCAAACAAGATGACGCAGTTCAGGCGATCAAGTCTGGTAAGTAGCCCTAGTCTTGTCCACTTGAAAGTGAAGAACATAATACAGGTACCACAGCAGTAGAGTACTTCAAACACCACCACCACATATTATCTGGGCGAATCAACGAATCGGGGTAATCTCCGGTTCGTTTGGCGTAGAAGATTGAGGAAGGCAAGGTGATGCACCGGACTCAAGCCTAAAGCTGCTCCGCCTTCCTTTTGCCAGAATGTCTGATGCGTTTCCTCTCCCCTCGAAAATGGCGAGTACGGCAGCTGCCTCACAATTCGTTTTGGCTTGATGCCTGATACACATCAGCTGCAAGTCAAATGCTTCCGCCCTCGGTACTTCGAACTGCTCACAAAGCTGATCAAATTCTTCACAGGTCAAAGTCCACGGCTGATTGAACAGGAGGTGTTTCTTACGCTCCTGTTCTGTTTTTCCGCCCTCAATGACTCTGAATGGATTGGAACATGGCTTGTTCATGCGTTCAGTCTATCCTGTATTACCCTTGTTGAATCGCGTCCCTGAATGGTGAACATTGCCGCCTGAAAAGGAATAGCCTCAGATTCTCCGAAGCTGGCTCTCCACATCTTTCCTTCTATAGAAAGACCGCTTACACATAGATAACAGCATCTTGCTGGTACAACCATTTACAATGGAGCCCCGCAGTGCCACGTCGGTAACTGAACCTCAGCCAGACACGAGCGATAAGTAGATATACAGGCAAGAAGTCCCATGAATGCAGTAGAAATCGAACAAGCCATATCAGAGTTATCTCTTCAGCCCTTCGACGCGGCTGAGTTTCCGTTCGAGTTTCTAGCCGCTTTCGGCCACAAGGAAACGGCGCTGAAGCGCCTGCGTACTGGCAATAGCAACAAGTCGGATGTGCCCGGTGGTGTTCTCCAGACCAAAGACATCCACATTGCCGTGTGCGAAGCGGGCACTGTGGGCGACACCCTCACGGCCCTGCGCGCCAGCCCGGCCACGACAAAAGCCAAGGCGAAATTCATCCTCGCCACCGACGGGCAGACCCTCGAAGCAGAAGAGCTGAACAGTGGCGAAACCATCGCCTGCGACTATCCAGACTTCCCCGACCATTTCGGCTTCTTCCTGCCGCTGGCGGGAATCTCCACCATCAAAGAAATCCGGGACAACCCCATCGACGTGCGCGCCACCGCGCGGCTGAACAAGTTGTACGTCGAGCTGCTGCGCGAAAACCCGGAGTGGGCGCTGGACGAACGCCGCGCTGACATGAATCACTTCATGGCGCGGCTGGTGTTTTGCTTCTTCGCCGAAGACACCGACATCTTCAACGGCGAAGGCTTGTTCACACACACCATCGAGCAAATGGGCGAACGCGACGGCAGCAACACCCACGAAGTGCTGCAAGCCATCTTTCGCGCCATGAACATCAAAGTGGCCGAGCGCGCCAATGCCGAGCCCCGCTTGCCGAACTGGGCGAATAGCTTCCCCTATGTGAACGGTGGCCTGTTTTCCGGCAGCACCGAAGTGCCACGCTTCACCCGCATGGCGCGCACCTACCTGATCCACGCAGGCAACCTGAACTGGAAACAGATCAACCCCGACATCTTCGGCAGCATGATCCAGGCGGTGGCCGACGACGAAGAGCGCGGCGCATTGGGCATGCACTACACCAGTGTGCCCAACATCCTCAAGGTGTTGAATCCGCTGTTTCTGGATGAGCTGCGCGAGCAACTTGAAGCCGCTGGCGAAAACAAATCCAAGCTGCTCAACTTGCGCAAACGCATGGCGCGCATCCGCGTGTTCGACCCGGCCTGCGGTTCGGGCAATTTTCTGGTCATCGCCTACAAACAAATGCGCGAGATCGAGGCGGACATCAACAACCGTCGGGGTGAGCTGCACCTGCGTAGCGAGATACCGCTGACCAACTTCCGGGGCATCGAACTGCGCGACTTCCCGGCAGAGATTGCGCGGCTGGCGCTCATCATTGCCGAGTTCCAGTGCGATGTGCTGTACCGTGGGCAGAAGGACGCGCTTGCTGAGTTTCTGCCACTGGATGCGCAGAACTGGATTGTTTGTCACAACGCTTTGCAGTTAGATTGGCTGAGCGTGTGCCCTCCCACGGGTACGGGCATGAAGCTGGTGGCGAATGATTTGTTCAATACACCATTGGAACAAGCGGAAATTGATTTCGCGAATGAAGGCGGCGAGACCTACATCTGTGGCAATCCGCCGTATTTGGGTTCCACTTGGCAGACCGCCGAGCAGAAGGCGGATTTGCAAGCCATCTTCGCCAAGCGTGTCAAGAACTGGAAGTCTCTGGACTATGTGGCGGGCTGGTTCATGAAGGCTGCGGATTACGGCACCAAGACTAATGCTGCTGCCGCATTTGTGTCCACCAATTCCATCTGCCAGGGGCAGCAAGTGCCCATCCTTTGGCCGCTGGTTTTCAGCACCGGCAACAAGATTGCGTTTGCACACACATCGTTTAAATGGGCAAATCTCGCCAGCCACAACGCAGGCGTGACCGTAGTGATCGTGGGCTTATCATCGCAAACCAAATCGGTGCGCCGCCTATATTCCATAACCAATAGTGGTAAGAGCGACGCGGTGGATGTGAAGGAGGTAGAGCACATTAATGCTTACCTGGTGTCCGGAGCCAATGTGATGGTGGACAAGGCGCCCCGTCCTTTGGGTGAGTTGACAGAAATGTTACGTGGAAACATGCCGTACGACGGTGGTCACCTACTGCTATCCAAAGATGAGGTCGATGCACTTGGCCTGACGTTAGAGCAACATGCCCGTTTTGTTCGCCGTATCTATGGCTCGGCGGAGTTCATACGCGGCCTGGAGCGCTACTGCCTGTGGATTGAGGATGCCGATCTCGAAGAAGCAATGCGTATTGATGCCATTCAGCAGCGCATTGAAGGGGTGCGAGCGATGAGGTTGATGAGTCGTGACAGCGGTGCCAATCAAATGGCTGCGCGTGCGCACCAGATGAGGGAGATGAATATTGGGAAGAGTCAGACGATTGTTATGCCTTGTGTCTCATCAGAGTCTCGTGCTTATTTACCTGTGGGGCTTGTTGACCAAAATTCATCCGTTACCAACCTCGCTTTCGCTCTGTACGACGCCCCGCTGTGGAACATGGCGCTCTGCGCCTCCCGCCTCCACTTGGTCTGGATTGGCACTGTCTGTGGCAAGCTGAAAACGGATTTTCGCTACTCCAACACAATGGGCTGGAACACTTTCCCTGTACCGTTACTAACCGAGCAAAACAAGGCCGACCTGACCGCCTGCGCCGAGAACATCCTGCTGGCGCGCGAGGCGCATTTCCCCGACACCATCGCCGACCTCTACGACCCGGAGAAGATGCCGGAGAACCTGCGCCATGCCCACGAGCGCAACGACGAGGTGCTGGAGCGCATCTACATCGGCCGCCGTTTCAAGAATGACACCGAGCGGTTGGAAAAACTGTTCGAGCTTTATACCAAGATGACGGCGGCGGCCAAGGCCAAGCCAGCAACGAAAGCGACAAGGGAAAAGAAAGCATGAGCGACATGATCCTTTACACCAGCGACGACGGCCAAACCCGGATCAATTTGCGGGTGGAAGCCGATAGCGTCTGGTTAACCCAACTCGAAATTGCCGAATTGTTCCAAACTACCAAGCAAAACGTCTCGCTCCATGCAAAGAATATCTTCGAAGAGGGGGAGTTGAGTTCTGCGGCAACCGTCAAGGAATCCTTGATAGTTCAAACCGAGGGAAACCGGAAAGTCCAGCGAGCCATTTCCGCCTACCACCTCGATCTGATCCTCGCCATCGGCTACCGCATCCGTTCACCACGCGGCACCCAGTTCCGCCAATGGGCGACCCGGCACCTCAAGGAGTTTCTGGTGAAGGGCTTCGTCATGGACGATGAGCGGCTTAAGAATCCGGGGGCGTGGGATTATTTCGACGAGTTGCTCGAACGCATCCGCGAGATACGGGCCTCGGAGAAGCGTTTTTATCAGAAGGTGCGCGACCTCTTTGCGCTGAGCTCGGATTACGGTATCACGGAAAAGGAGACGCAGCTCTTTTTCGCCGAGGTGCAAAACAAACTGCTTTATGCGGCCACCGGACACACGGCGGCTGAATTGATTGTGAAGCGTGCCGACCCGAAAAGCCCGAATATGTCGCTTACCCATTGGAGCGGCTCGCGTGTACGCAAACAGGATGTCGTCATTGCCAAGAATTACCTCTCAGAAGATGAGATAGACACCCTTAATCGGCTGGTCGTTATTTTTCTGGAACAGGCAGAGCTGAGGGTGAAAAAACGGCACGACCTCACACTGGATTTCTGGCGCAACCATGTGGACGGCATGCTGGCGTTCAACGGGCAGGCGGTTTTGCAGAATTCCGGCTCCGTCAGCCATGACGTGATGGTGAGCATCGCGCATGCACACTACGAGATCTTCGATCACCATCGCCGCGCCGCTGAGGCGCTGCAAGCCGACGCGGCAGATTTGCAGGAAATCGAGCAACTGGAAAAGCGTGTTGAGCGCCATACGCAGATAGTGTCGGCAGCGGCCAAGCCTGCGAAGAAAATGACAAAGGGCAAGAAAGCATGAGCGATAACCAGACCAACCCCACAAATGCCTATATCGTGCCGGCGGTCTCCATCACCACAGCGCGCACGGGCGCGTCCAGCAAAGCCAACGCGCTGGGCATGCGTGCCATGCAGGAGCGCGCCTATGCCAAGCGTGGCGAACAATACCTGTTGATCAAATCACCGCCAGCATCAGGAAAATCTCGCGCGCTAATGTTCATCGCGCTGGATAAGCTCAACAACCAAGGCTTGAAGCAGGCCATTATCGTGGTGCCAGAACGATCCATTGGCGGCAGCTTTGCCGATGAACCGCTGAGTCAGTACGGCTTCTATTGGGACTGGAAAGTAGTCCCTCAATGGAACCTGTGTAATGCGCCGGGCGTGGATGAGCAAAAAGTTGCAAAATCCAAGGTGGATACGGTGCGCAAGTTCCTGGATAGTGCAGACAAGGTGTTAGTCTGTACCCATGCTACCTTCCGTTTTGCGGTGGAAGAATTTGGGATTCAGGCGTTCGATGGCCGACTGATCGCCGTTGATGAGTTTCATCACGTTTCCAGCAATCCGGATAACGTACTGGGGAATCAGTTGGGGGCATTCATTGCACGGGACAAGGTGCATATGGTAGCCATGACTGGCTCTTACTTCCGAGGCGATAGCGAAGCAGTGTTATCCCCTACAGATGAAGCAAAATTCGAGACTGTCACTTACACTTACTACGAACAGCTCAACGGCTATAACTGGCTCAAGTCTTTGGACATCGGCTATTTCTTTTACACGGGCCGATATGTGGAAGCAGTCGAAAAAGTGCTCGACCCCACCCTGAAAACCATCGTCCATATTCCCAATGTGAATGCCCGCGAAAGCCTGAAAGACAAGGAGCGGGAAGTGAACGAAATCATGCACCACTTGGGCGAATGGAAGGGAATAGATCCGGTTACAGGTTTTCACCAGATACAAACCAGAGAAGGTCGAGTCCTGAAGGTTGCAGACCTTGTGGACGACAGCGACTTGGCCATGCGTTCGCGTGTGCTGACCGCGTTGAAAGACCCGGCGCAAAAAAATAACCGCGACTATGTGGACATCATCATCGCCTTGGGCATGGCAAAGGAAGGCTTCGACTGGATTTGGTGCGAGCACGCTTTGACCATCGGCTACCGCAGCAGCCTGACCGAGATCGTCCAGATCATTGGTCGTGCCACCCGAGATGCCGAGGGCAAGGAACGGGCACGATTCACCAATTTGATTGCTGAACCTGCTGCCGAACAGGGCGAAGTGGCACAGGCTGTGAATGACATGCTCAAGGCGATTTCCGCCAGTCTACTGATGGAACAGGTATTGGCGCCGCGCTATGAGTTCACCCCCAAGAATAGCGGCCCGAAGGAAGGCTTCGAATATGGCGAGGGCGGGTACAAGGATGGTGGCCACAATATCGGTGTGAACAAAGAAACCGGGCAGATCCACATCGAGATAAATGGATTAGCAACGCCGAAAAGTTCGGAAGCCACACGAATCTGTAAAGAAGATTTGAACGAGGTCGTCACCAGTTTCTTGCAGGAGAAAACTGTCCTTGAGCGCGGCTTGTTTGACAAAGAAAACACCTTGCCGGAGGAACTGACCCAGTTGCATATGGGTAAGATCGTGCGCGAGCGCTACCCGGAGTTGAGCGAGGCCGATCAGGAAGCAATCCGCCAGCATGCTATTGCTGCCATGAATATAACCCAGCAGGCCAAACTGGCATTGGCTCAGGCCGATGCCGAAGGAACGACCCAAGGGAGCACAGCATTACTCGATGGAGTGAAGAAATTCATCAATGTGCGAGATTTGGATATTGACCTGATTGATCGTATCAATCCTTTCGACGCGGCTTATTCTGTGCTGGCAAAGGCGATGGATGAAAAATCGCTGCGTCAGGTACAGGCCAGCATTGCCGCCAAGAAGACGGCCATTCCCGAAGAGGAAGCACGCGAATTGGCTAAGCGAGCATTGCAGTTCAAAATTGAGCGAGGTCGCCTGCCGGATATAAATTCAGCAGACGCATGGGAAAAGCGTATGGCTGAAGGCGTTGCGGCATTGGCACGTTACAGAGCGCAAGCCAAGGCAAAAGCCCAAGGGGAATCCAGCAATGGCTGAAATGGACGATGATGAACTGCTAGATGCACTGGGTGTAGAAGTCGCCCCGCTGAAGGCATTCAGCCACAGCCCGCGCGAGGAGCGCATCATTGCCGGTTTTGAAGACATCCTGCGCTTTTATCAGGCTCATGGCCGAGCTCCCCAACATGGAGAGAACAAGGATATTTTCGAGCGCCTTTATGCAGTGCGTTTGGATCAGCTTCGCAAGCTGCCGGAAGCCAAAACGCTCTTGGCCGAACTAGATACTCCGGGGCTGCTGTCGGGTGCAGTGGCGGCCCAATTGAATGTGGATGACATGGATGAGGATACCTTGCTTGCCGAGCTGGGTGTCGCGGAAGGCTTGGTCGGGCAGAGCGACATCACAGTATTGCGCCATGTGCGCCCCTATGCCGAAATCAAGGCTGCTGAGGAAATTGCCAACCGGACGCCATGCAAGGATTTCGAGAGCTTTGAGAGATTGTTCACAGAAGCAAAGTCTGGCCTCAAAGACGGCTCATGGTTTACCAAGCCTTTTGGCAAGGATGCCAGTGTTGAGGTGGGCGACTTCTACATCATCGGTGGGCAGATTGCCTATGTTGCTGAAATGAGCAAGGGCACCACGACCAAAGATGGGCGAGATAACCCACGCCTGCGGGTCATTTTCGATAATCAAACGGAAGCTGATCTGTTGCTCCGTTCCTTATCCCGTTCGCTTTACCCAGATGGAGATACGCCAGTAGGTCGCCGCCTCATCAAGGTTGATGCTGGGCCGTTATTTGGTGGAGCCGTCGAGCCTGATGACATCGAGTCCGGAACGATTTATGTGTTGCGCAGCCTGTCCAACCATCCTTTCATTGCCGAACACCGTGAGTTGATACACAAAATTGGGGTAACTGGCGGTAAGGTTGAGACACGCATATCAGGTGCAGAAAATGATGCTACCTATTTGCTGGCAGATGTGGAGGTGGTGGCTACATATAAGCTGCACAATCTCAATCGTGTGAAATTGGAAAATATTTTCCACCGATTATTCGAAGCTGCGCAGCTTGATTTGACCATTGAGGATCGCTTTGGACACCCAGTTAAGCCGAGAGAATGGTTCCTTGTGCCGCTTCATGTGATTGACGAAGCGGTTCAGCGGATTCTGGATGGGTCTATTGCCGAAGTGGTATATGACCCTAAGACGGCTCAGTTGGTAAGCTGAACTTCTGCGAATTCCGGATTGTCTTGACTGTTTGGCGTCGCAGGTGACGACGCGGAGCCAGATAATGCAGTCGCTTGCGCGCTAGCAACCGACCCCATTGGAAACAACTGTTCCGGCGAGATAAATTCACTGCTGATTGTGAGCAGGCGGGGCTGATGTATGTTCCCCCCAGCCTATAAACGTCCGAAACGTAACCGCCTATAACGCAGCCGGATCGGGGTCGAACCGATATAGACGGTGAATCACCGTCCTGTTCCCACGTCCAGGCACCGACTACTTGCGCGCAGTATAAGGCAAAACGGCATCCGCAAGCTGTGTGGGGGAGGGGCTGCTCAATGTGATTAAACGCGCCTCGGATGCGATGGCGGCGGCCAGGCAGTGTCCGATGATCGGCCTTATGCAAAGCTTTCCATGAGGAGGATGACTGGACCTTGGCCATAACTGCCGGTGGCGTTCAGGCTGCCCTACTGACTGGTATGTGGTGGCAGTCATTGGCAATCGCATCTTTAGAAATGCCAGTTGTGCGCTAAAACTTTGCGTTTGAGACACGCTACCCGTACCATGGGAGTTGATTGCATTTCAAATCAAATACAGGCAGAACGGAGAACAGATGGCCACTGATTTTGACGAAATGGAAGTTGAAGATGAACTGGAAGACGAATCCGTCTCCGTCACTTATGACATCGCGACGTATCCGTCTGACTTCACTCTCGCAGGCATCACTCAGATGTGGAAGGACGGTGACATTCAGATTCCAGATTTTCAAAGGGAGTTTGTCTGGACTATTCGGCAGTCGTCTTTACTGATTGATTCATTTCTTTGTGGCCTACCTGTTCCAGCCGTCTTCTTCTACATTGACGAAAAGAACAAAAATCTTGTCATAGACGGTCAGCAGAGAATCTTAAGCGTTGTGTTTTTCCTAGAGGGATATTTCGGTCGCGAAAGCACTCACGGTAGGCGACAGGTTTTTCGCCTGTCCGGCCTGGACGAAAGTAGCCCTTACTACAATAAACGCTTCGTTGATCTGGATGAACAAGACCAACGAAAACTCAAGCAGGCCGTGCTTCGAGCAGTCAATATTCGGCAATTGAATCCTGTTGGCGAAAGCACGAGCGCATATCACATATTCGAACGTCTAAATACAGGTGGAACGCCACTCAAGCCACAAGAAATCCGGAACTGTGTATTTAGAGGGCCGCTGATCTCATTATTAAAGGATGCAAACAAGGACAAGAACTGGCGGAAAATTCTTGGAAAAAGCGCCCTAGACAAGCACCAGAAAGACATTGAAATTCTATTGAGAGTTTTTTCTCTTGTTGGTGCAGTAGATAAGTACGAGAAGCCGATGAAAGAATTCTTGAATCGAGCGATGATGCGGCACGAACAGGGCGACAGTAAGAAGGTGGAAAAGTTTTTCGATGTCTTTCCAAAAGTCACAAAGCGCATAGTCACAGCGCTTGGCGAAAAACCATTTCATTTGCGTGGACCGCTAAACGTTTCTGCGCTTGACTCAGTGATGTGCATTCTTGTCGAGAACTATAGCAAAATCGACACAGGGCAACTGGAGAGTGGTTTTGAATCACTAGTTGAAGACGATGAGTTTTTGAGAGTTACCCAGCTTGGAACTACCGATACGAAAACATTGCAAGATCGCGTAGCCCTTGTTCGTGCCCATTTATTGGGCTGAGAGAATGCCTTACCTATCCCATTTCAAACATGCTGACGATGTCGTTACGCATCTGAATGGAGTAGTTCCCGCAATCGCCGACCCGCTGTTGAGGGTCAAATACATCGGGTTCGTGACCGTTGCTGCCGTTACCGTCTATGAGCTTGCGATTAAGGACATATTCATTGAATTTGCGAAGAAGAAACACAAGGTACTTGGGAATTTCACTGAAAGTTATTTCGACCGCATCAACGGTCGAATCAAGGTGAAGGTAATTCAGGACGAATACTTGCCGCGTTTTGGCGATAAGTACGTTGTTCAGTTCAAGAAAAAGGTTGACGCTGCTGCGGCCGCGCATCTTGCGACTCACCGCCGAGACATTCGCTCGGCATACTCCAATTTGATCACTTGGCGCAATGACTTCGCGCATGATGGAAAGGTTAATACTACGGCAACGTACTCGGAAGTAGTTCTTGCCTACGAGGATGGGAAGGAGATTGTTCGATGCTTGGCGGAAGCAATGGTGCGATAGACCAAATGTCATCGCGTCTTGTAGAGTCGTCGCATAACCCTGCTGTCCACCGGGTGCTGCGTGATAAAGCCGTGCAGCGCCGGTGACTTCAACGTAAGCGCTCATAAACATGCCCTACTATCACGTCATTGCCAAAGTCGGAACGGAAGAAAAATTCCATATACTGTTCACGGACCTCACTGTCGAAGAACTGAGTGCGCGTTTCGTCAAACCCTATGAGCAAGGAACCACCTTCTTCTCCGGCAATGATCTGATTTCACCGAATGACTTACGCTCGGTTCAAATAATTCGGACTGAACGCGAGAACGAGGTCGAGCGGGACGAAATCAACCGCAAAGACCGCGAAAGCATCGATCGGCTCAATAATTCAAGTTCAGGTGTTTGCATTGTAAGCGTTGGCGGCGGCTATGAGCCTCAAGACATCGCCGACGCCGGAGAAGATCTCACTCATACCTTCATTAAAGGGCATCCGGGTTTCAAGACCGGACGCTGGGAGCCGTCAATAAAAGTAATAGCTTGGGTTGGCGGCATTGTTGCCACAGTAGCTGCGGCCGGTATAGTTAAGTGGTTTGGCTGGCTATGAGTGCCAACCATGCGGTCAAGTTCGCCATCGGACTGGGGCCACGCTAAAGCGCAACCCATTAACTTCGCGTTGAATGCCCGGTTTCTGGAAGTTGCGGTGTCCACTTCGGGAAAACTGAAGTAACACCCGTTAGTTCTAGATGACGGAT
>Ga0210012_1001340_pt1 | contig 23900 bp, 19 predicted proteins | sample CryGeymeta201504_FD_183974 | JGI IMG/M metagenome (GOLD analysis project Ga0210012, IMG submission 183974) | Groundwater microbial communities from Crystal Geyser aquifers in Utah, USA - Crystal Geyser metaG 2015-04 (SPAdes) (version 2) | ecosystem: Environmental > Aquatic > Deep subsurface >... | reverse complement strand
CTTTACGCGATCGTACCGGATCTGGTATGATGGACTGTCGTTCTGCCTTAGCTGAAGCCAATGGCGATATGGAAGCCGCTGTTGAAGTTCTTCGTAAAAAAGGTCAGAAAGTATCTGAAAAACGTGCTGACCGTGAAGCAAATCAAGGTATTGTTGTTACTAAGATTAGTGACGACAAAAAAAGTGCAATTATAATGTCACTTAACTGTGAAACTGATTTCGTTGCTCGTAACGAAGAATTTATCGGTTTCGCAAATGGATTCGCATCCGTTGCTTTCGCTGCTATAACTGATTCTATCGAAACCATTAATGGCTTAAACTATAATGGCTTACCAATCTCTAAACATTTAGAAGATTTAGTTGGTAAAATTGGTGAGAAAATTGAGATCGCTCGCGTTGCTTACTTAGAAGGAAGTGGCGAAATCGTTGCTTATAACCACCCAGGTAATTTATTAGGAGTTTTAGTTCAGTTTGATGGCGAGTTAAATTCCGTTGATACAGGCCGTGATGTTGCTATGCAAATTGCAGCTATGAATCCAATCGGTGTTAAACGTGCTGATGTGCCAGCTGAAACTCTCGAAAAAGAATTAGAAATTGCTAAAGAATTGTTAATTAACGAAGGTAAATCTCCTGAATTGGCTGAAAAAGCAGCTCAAGGTAAATTACGTCGTTTTTATGAAGACAGAGTTCTTTTGGAACAAAAATTCGTAAAAGACAATAGCGTAACGATTGATAAATATTTGAAAAATAGCGGTGCTCCAACCGTTACTACTTTCAGACGAGTTCAACTCGGAGCTTAATTGATTTTTTAAGGCTGCTTTTTTAGCAGCCTTTTTTTTGCCATATTGTCAACTAATGCGTCAATCTTAAATAGTTTTAATTTTTAGATAAAAACCATTATCGCAATTTTCTTAGTATTTTTTACCACCATTTCACAAATAAGGATTTAACGTGTATAAAAGAATTTTACTCAAATTAAGCGGCGAGGCACTTCTAGGGAAACAGGGTCACGGAATAGACGGAGATGTTTTAACCCAATATGCTGAAGAAATTAAGAAACTTACTGAACACAAAGTAGAAGTTGCTATCGTAATTGGTGGCGGTAATATATTCAGAGGAGTAAAAGGCGCTACGGAAGGCATGGATAGAGTTCAAGCTGACTACATGGGAATGTTGGCAACTATGATTAACTCCATGGCTTTGCAAGATGCCTTAGAACGTAAAGGTGTTTTTACTCGCTTGGTTTCGGCGATTAGGATGGAACAAATAGCTGAACCTTTTATTCGTAGAAGAGCAATCAGACACGTAGAAAAAGGTCGAGTTGTAATATTTGGTGCTGGAACAGGAAATCCTTATTTCACAACAGATACTGCAGCGTCTTTAAGGGCTATTGAAATTGAAGCGGATGTAATTCTAAAAGGTACTCGTGTTGATGGTATCTACACAGCTGATCCAGAAAAAAATCCAGATGCAACTCGTTATGAAACCATAACTGGTGACGAAGTACTCAATATGCGTTTAGAAGTAATGGATTTAACGGCCTTTACTTTATGTCGAGATAATAAAATTCCAATCATTGTTTTTGATATGAATAAAGAGGGCAATTTATTGAAAGTTGTCTCTCAGGAAAATGTTGGTACAACTGTAGTTTGGTAGAACCAAAAAACCCCGCTTTTGCGGGGTTTTTTGGGTTAAGGAAAAAATGAACTTAAGGGTTATTTCTTTGCATATTCAAAAACGATATTCACAAAAGCTTTAACGCCTACATCCAATTTAGAATCATCGACAAAGAAATTAGGAGTGTGATGAGAAGGTGCATCTTCAGGTTTTACAGAAGAAGGTCTTCCTCCTAAGTTGAAATAAAAACCAGGGATATTTTGATGGAAATAGGAAAAGTCTTCAGCGCCGGTAACCCAATCCGTTTCTACTAATTTATTCTTGCCACTTGCTTTAACTAAAGCAGGAAGAATTTTTTCGGTCAGTTTTGGATCATTATAGGTTACAGGTGCCATGTTTCGAATCGTAACTTTAGCGGTTGCTCCTGAAGCTTCAGCTGTTTTTGTGATAATTCGTCTTAGTTTTTCGTGAACTTCTTTGTGCATTGCTGGATCTAAAGTTCGAATAGTTCCGCCCATAGTAAGTTTTTCTGGAATGATATTATTTCTAACACCAGCATTAATTTTCCCAATAGTAACAACTACAGGTGCTACCGTTAACTCTGACATTCTTGAAACAACAGTTTGAATACTATTGATGATTTGTGCACCGATTACAATAGGGTCAACACTTTGCCAAGGGTAAGCCCCATGAGCTTGTTTCCCTTGAATTTCAATATCAATCCAATCACTTGAGGCCATCGTAGCGCCCTTCTTATAACCAAGAAATCCTGTTTCTAGTCCAGAATTTATATGTAGACCGAATACAGCATCAACTTTTGGATTTTGTAAAACACCTTCTTTAACCATTAGAGCTGCTCCACCATCTTCATCACCTGGGGGACCTTCCTCAGCAGGTTGGAAAATAAACTTTACAGTTCCTGGTACATCTTTTTTAACTGACATTAATACTTCAGCAACTCCCATCATAATGGCAACATGAGTATCGTGACCGCAGGCATGCATAACTGGAACGCTATTTCCTAAATAATCACTTTTTTCTACGGATTTAAAAGCTAAGTCATTTCTTTCTTCAACAGGTAATCCATCCATGTCTGCTCTTAATGCAACCGTTGGTCCAGGTTTCCCACCTTTTAGAATAGCAATAACACCCGTTTTTGCAACTTCAGTTTGGACTTCATATCCTAGAGATTTAAGATGAGCTGCGATATACTCTGCGGTTTTGAATTCTCGATTAGAAAGTTCTGGAAATTGATGCAAATGTCTTCGCCATTCTATTACTTTGGGTAAAATCGATTCGGCTTTTTTGCCTAAACCTTTTGGCTGAGCAAATAATATTGAAGGGCAAATAATAAGGGCTAGTAGAAATAATCTTTTCATAGATTGACAGTTTTAAAATTTACTTTAGTCAAAATAGGGTTTAAAATAGAAATTTAGAAAAAATGATTCTATTTTTCTTGAAAGGGCATCATGGCTTCTTCAATTGATTTTGTGTTTTCAAAAAGACTCACAATTTTCAAAATAACATCATCTACTAAAGCATCTGGGCAAGAGGCGCCGCTTGTAATAGAAATAGTAATAGGATTTGAAGAAGGTTTAGGAATCCATTGTTCGGTTTTGTGAAGTTTTTTATCCCATTGGCTAAAATGCTGAACTAAGTTTCCATCAACAAATTCGCTAGCGTTTTTAATGTGATAAGTGGGCATTTTTTGCTCTAATAATTCAACAATGTGTAAAGTATTTGATGAATTATAACCGCCAACTACAATGGCTAAATCTGCAGGTTCTTCTCTTAAGCCTAAGGTTGCTGATTGATTTTCATTCGTTGCGTAACAAAGTGTGTCGTTTGTATCAGCCATGTGATTTGGCACTTCTACTTCGCCAAAACGTTGTGTTGCTGCTTTTCTTAAAACAGCCATCACTTCTTTGGTTTCCGTTGCAAGCATGGTAGTTTGGTTTATCACTCCAAAAAATTCTAAATCAGTTTGAGGGTTAAATCCATCGGTGCATTTATGACCAAATTTTTTCTCAAATTCTTCAATAGTTTTATTCCCAAGCATGCATTCGGCTAAAAATTCTGCTTCTTCAACATTAAAAACGACTACAACTTTTGAGTTTTGAGCGGCATGAGAAAAGGTAGCTCTAGTTTCTTCGTGCTGATATTTGCCATGAATTACAATATTGAACCCTTTGACGCCCATTTGTTTACCACGTTTCCAAACTTTTTCAACAAAAGGACAAGTTGTGTCATAGATATAAGGGTCAATTCCTTTAGCTTCAAGCGTTTTTTGCATTTCTACCGTTGTCCCAAATGCTGGAACGATAACAACATCATTTTGATTGATTTCTGAAAGTGGGATACGTTCTGATCCATCTGTTTCAAATAGAAATTGTACTCCTTTTTGTTGAAGGTCTGCATTAACATCAGGATTGTGAATCATTTCACTTAAAAGAAAAATTCGTTTTCCTTCTTGTTCATCAATGCTTTTGTAGGCAATATCTATTGCATTTTGAACTCCATAACAAAATCCAAAATGTCTTGGAATGAGAAACCGTACCGATCCAAAATCCAAAACGGAAGGAGTCATATCTTTTTTCCGTGGATCTAAGATTTGAGAACGCTCTTTGATAGTTCTAATAATGGGTGATTTGTAAAAGTCAGGAATGCTGAAATGTTTAGCCATGAAAAGCGAATTAATTTGTTCAAAATTCCTAGTAAAATAAGAATCAATTAGGATTAAGTACGAATAAAAAAGAACGTTCATGCTTAAAATACAAAGGGATAAAACAATCTAGTTTAGTAAGTCATGGTTTGATGAAGGTTCATCGAGAAATCAGATTAGTGTTATCGATTAAGCTAAATCCATTCTAATTGTTCATGCGGTATAAATCCCGTAAATTTATAGACTTTACAAAAATCAAAAAATTAAAGAAATTTACATGTTACAAGAAACAAAACTTCCTTATAAAGTTGCTGACATCAGTTTAGCAGAATGGGGACGTAAAGCAATTAAAATTGCAGAAGCTGAAATGCCAGGATTAATGGCTCTTCGTGAAGAATATGGCCAAGAAAAACCATTAAAAGGTTCAAGAATTGCTGGTTGTCTTCACATGACGGTTGAGACTGCAGTATTAATTGAAACATTAGTAGAACTAGGAGCAGATGTTCAGTGGTCAAGCTGTAATATTTTTTCTACTCAAGATCATGCGGCAGCAGCAATTGCGGCAGCTGGAGTTCCAGTTTATGCTTGGAAAGGTCAAAACGAAGAAGAATTTAATTGGTGCATAGAACAAACGTTATACTTTGCTGATGGTCAGCCTTTAAACATGATTTTAGATGATGGTGGCGACTTAACCAACATGGTTTTAGATGTTTATCCTGAACTTGTAAAAGGAATTAAAGGTCTTTCTGAAGAAACTACAACTGGTGTTCACCGTTTGTATGAGCGCATGAAAAAAGGAACCTTAACACTTCCTGCAATCAACGTGAACGATTCTGTTACTAAATCAAAATTTGACAACTTATATGGTTGCCGTGAGTCATTAATTGATGGAATTAAACGTGCTACTGATGTAATGATTGCTGGTAAAACAGCTGTTGTTGCTGGTTATGGTGATGTTGGTAAAGGTTCTTCTGCTGCACTAAGAAATATGGGCGCAAATGTAATTATAACTGAAGTTGATCCAATTTGTGCTCTTCAAGCTGCGATGGAAGGCTATCGTGTTATGAAAATGGAAGATGCTGCAAAATGGGGAAATATTTTTGTAACGGCTACCGGTTGTAAAGATGTTATCACTAGCAAGCATTTCGAAATGATGCCGGATCAAGCTATTGTATGTAATATCGGTCACTTCGATTCTGAAATTCAAGTTGCATGGTTAAAAGAAAATGCAACTAAAACCAATATTAAACCACAAGTTGATGCATTTACATTGCCAAACGGTAATACGTTATATGTGTTAGCTGAAGGTCGTTTAGTGAATCTTGGTTGTGCTACAGGTCACCCTGCGTTTGTAATGTCGAATAGCTTTACTAATCAAGTTTTAGCTCAGATTGCATTATGGACAAGAATCGAAGATTTCCCAATTGGCGTTCATGTGTTACCAAAAGATTTAGACGAAAAAGTAGCTCGCTTACATCTCAAAAAAATTGGTGTTCATTTGGATGAACTTTCAGAAGAACAGGCTGAATACATTGGTGTAACTCCTGCAGGTCCTTATAAGCCTGATCATTACAGATATTAAGAATCTGTTGATGTATATTTATCGAAATGATAGAAAGCCGGTTTATGCCGGCTTTTTTATTGTGAGAAATGATTTAAAAAATAATTGAATAAAAAGCATAGGGACAAAGCTGTTTATTAAAAACGAAACTCAGGTCTCAAAAATGAGTGTACTCTAAATAGTATTTTTTAGCAAACTATTCGTGAAATTAGTATGATTTGGATGGGTGTAAACCGAAAGAATCGACTTTTTGGAGTGGTCTCAAAAATAGATCGTTGAAAATAAAATTGCATAAAGACATCATAAGGATATTGATAAGACAAAAAATACTTAGTATCTTATCCTTACTAAGGAACAAATGCACTTGTAGCTCAATTGGATAGAGCATCTGACTACGGATCAGAAGGTTCGGGGTTCGAATCCCTGCAAGTGTACCACTTTTAAATCATTCAGCCCCAATAACTTGAAGTGTTATTGGGATTTTTTATGTGCGGGATGTTTTGGCTTTCATTCGTTCCTTAAACTCCTTGTTTTCCCATCTAGTGTATACAAATATGTATACATCTTTTTCGCTGAAAAAATTTCTTGGATGCTCTCGGACACAAATATGCACTTTGCCCAAAAGGGTAAGTAAAAAGTCCTATTGGAATTATCATTGGGTTCACCCTTAACCCAAACTTATTAGCGAGGTAATCCACGTCTCAACTTATTACAAGAAATAAAACCTGCTATCTTAAAGTGGTACGAACAATTAACGGAGAGAAAAAACAAAAAACGTTTTCGCTTCAAACTCCTACAGAAAGAAATGCAAAGAAGCTCAAACGAGTGCTTGATGATACCTGAGTCTGCCAGAAAGGAATTAAACTTGGGAAAAGGTCAATCAGGATTCCGGCATAAAAATCGGATTCCTGATTTTTTTTTTGAGATTTTTTGAAAGACTCCTATTTGTTTTTTTAAGGGTTCATTACTGCTGCAAAACTAGCAGTTGTGGTTGGCTTTCCTCAACACCCCCGATAATATCGTGTCATAGTTTATGGGAATCTGACCAAATGATTACCAATTTGTCGTATAGCCTATTCCTCCTCTATAGTTTCGGACCATTCTTTCAGTAATTTTTTCAGGACACCTTTATCAATCAGTTTTGTCTGATATTCTGCTACTAGGGCAGGACTAATATTTCGACTTAGGGCATATTCCACTTCGGTATCGTTTTTTGTTTTGCATAAGAGTACACCAATAGAAGGATGTTCGTGTGTTTTTTTCACATCCCTATCCAAGGCTTCCAAATAAAAATTTAACTTACCCAGATGTTCGGGCTCAAAGGCCACTGTTTTTAATTCAAAGGCTACCAAACATTGCAATTTGCGATGATAAAACAGTAAATCTATCCTGAAATCTTTCATGCCCAGTTTTTCTTGAGCAGTTAAAGATGTCGATATAAGTAATAAATAAATAAGTATAAAGTAGTTTATTTTATAAACTTTTATGGTAAAAAAAACCTAGTTATGGTTTTAGTATAGGGTTATTGCTAATCGGTCAAATCGGTTATTTAACTGATTTGATTATTTTTGTTCAAGTTTTGGTAAATAGCTTTGAAGGGCTTTTACGTAATCTTGAAAAGCTTTGCGGCCTTTTTGAGTTACTGAACAACTCGTGTGAGGCTTTTTGCCTTGAAAGGTTTTTAGGATTTCAATGTATTCTGCTTCTTCCAATTTGCTTAGTTGAACACTCAGGTTTCCAGCTGTAGCATCGGTTTGTTCTTTCAGAAACGAAAAATCGGCTGACTCAACCGTCATTAATAAGGACATAATGGATAATCGTAACTGTGAATGTAGTAAGGGGTCAAGTTCTTTAAACACGGCTAATCGGATTTTTTTTCAACAAGTGACCTGGAATAATGTAACTGCAAACAATTGAAGCAGAAAGTGCAATCATTTGATATTCTAGAGAAATATTCATGGCTATAAATGCAATTATCCAGCTAGCAATTCCACCAATAATTAAAGGTTTGAACTTCAAAACGCCACCAGATTGAAAAGTCGCCATACCATAAAATAAGATAATCCAAGGGTTAGGCTGAAACTTAATAATTGGCATTGAAAGAACAATAAAAAGCATTCCAACACCAAACGCTGACCAAATGTAAATCATGGATCTATCTACAAATGTCATTACATTATCTTTCTTCTTTTTGGTTTTCAAATAATATATCTGATAGGCAAATCCAATAATGGTGCCCAACCAAACCATTGGAGCCCAGCTAAGTTGCATGTGGACTTGTAGAACATAGTGAGCTATAGATAAAAAAAAACTAAGCCATCCCCAGAATAAATAGAGTTGTCCATTTTCGGAGATTTTAGATCGAGACTTGTTAATCATTTCTTCAATGATGTGTAAACTTTCAGTTGCTTCCATAAAAATTTGTTAGTTTGTTGTTTAATGTGGTTTATAATATAAACTACTTTATGACGAAAGTAAAGAAATTGTTTTGGATGGAAATAAAAATTCGTAAAAGTCTAAGATTTGTAGCTCCAGAATCACCTTTCTTGGTGTCATTTTGGTGATAAATGCGGTACTGAATGATCTGTTCTTCAGTCATCGAAACGTCGTTTCTACGTCTTATATCGTATTATAAATCTGCGCAAAGTGGGTCGAAAATTAAATTAATCTATCTACACAATAATTTGGCTCTCGATGAAGGTGCATTACTGCTAGTATATAAAGCATGCCATCTTTTTTTTCATACAAAATTCCAAAAGGAAATCTGTCAACTAAAGATCGACGAATATCCCCTTGAATACGTGCCCATGAATTTGAATAGGTATAAGCTCTACTTATAGCTTCATGGACTTCAATGGCGAAATCAAGACCTAAACCAGAATCTATTCTCTCATAGTAGTCAATAGCTTCCATGAACTCGATTTCAGCATCTGGATGAAATCTAAATCTCATTTGTTAAATTTATTCCACACTTTTGAAAAAACATCTTCTCCAGAAATTGTTTCTACCCTAGCGGAGTGAATATCGTCTGAACGTTTTTTGGCTAAATTAGCCCATGTTTTATCAATTTTAGATTCTTTTGGATTTAAACTTAGAAGTAGAGATTCTACTAATTTAACCCTTATATCTACAGGTAGCGATTCTGCATTATTTATAAGTTCTTCAATTTTCATGATTTTTTAATTGATTATACTTTTTTTAAAATATAGTATATGATGTCGAATCTTCAAATGAAGTTCAATTTTTAAAAACTGCTGTTTCGAAATAATATGATTCAATTACTGAGCTTACTCCGATAAGTAGTTTTCAGCATCATAATCGGCGATTTCGCACGATTGGGAAGGGTGCAAACCGATAAAATCGACTTTTTGGAGTGGGCTCATTATTCAAATTCGGAATCTTTTCGTATTTAGAGAGTCTTGATGTCTCAAAAAAGCTTTTTTAATGGTGAATGACGAGATTTTGGCTTAGAGAACTTGTTTGAACTAAGCATTATATTTTTTGAATAGGTTTTTGTTTTGATTATACACCATTCGATTTGCAGTAAAATTGATCAAATTTACTACTGTTTGAAGTCCAAAAGGTGAGCTTATAAATAAAAATCACATTTCTTGTAAGGTTTTGGGTTTTGAAGCGTCTCTTAGTAAAAAAGGAAGAATTATGAATCAAAATGAAATAAAATTAGAAGCTGGAAATGTCTATCACATTTATAATCGTGGTGTTAATGAGTGGCCTGTTTTTACATCAAAAAATAATAAACGGCACTTTTTGAATAAACTTCGAGAGTATGTCTATCCATTTGCAGAAGTTTTGGCGTATTCACTTTTAGATAATCATTTTCATTTGATAATCAGAGTTAAGGTTCTGAATCAAAGACATGAACTATTTAAAAAAGATGGATTGCATTCAAAACAATGTCAGTTGAGCAAACAAATTGGGAAATGTATCAGTTCTTATACTCAATCTTATAACAAAGTGAATAAACGAAGTGGTGCGCTATTTGAAAGTCCGTTTAAACGAAAAGTAATTTTGAATGATAATTACATCTCACAGGCCATTTTATATGTAATGGCAAATCCTGTTCATCATGGATTAGTGAGGAGAGCTAGAGATTATGAATTTTGTTCGACTCGAGATTTGTATATCAATAGTTCTGAAAATATAGAATTAGATTTTGTATTGAGCCATTTTGGTAGTCGAGAGAATTTATTAATTGCCCTAAAAGAGTTCGAGGAGATTGAGAATTTCCGGCGGTTTACTAATCTTGAGGTAAATGGGTAGATTGAGTTTTTAACTTTGCCAAAGTCAGGGACTTTGGCAAAGTTACCTCTGTCAAAGTTCTAAACTTTGACAGAGGTTAATAAGGCTTTTGCTAACAATCGAGCCGTATGATGCGCTTCCATAGCAACTCCATCGTGAATCTGATGACGACAAGAAAATCCAGGAGCGCAAACATGTTCATTCTCTTTAGCTGCTCTTAATTTTGGAAATAAAACCAATTCTCCAACTTGCATGGAGACTTCGTAGTTTTTTTCTTCATAACCAAAACTTCCAGCCATTCCACAACAACCTGTTTGTAAGTCTGTTGGTTTATATCCTGCTGCTTTCAGAGCGTTCATAGTCGATTTTGTACCAATTAATGCTTTTTGATGACAATGGCCATGAACTAAAGCTTCTTTTGGCGATTGATTAAACACTCGTTTCATCAAATCAGGATTTTCCTCAGCTAAATTTGCTACAAATTCGTCAAGTGTGCTTGACATTTTAGCTACAACTTTCGCTTTATCCAAGTCTGAATCTTCAACCAAATCTAAATATTCGTCTCTTAAGGTTAAGATTTCACTTGGTTCAAGACCGATAATTGGCATTCCGTCTTTTGCGAAAGGATAAAGCATAGTAACGTTTCTAAGAGCTGTTTTCTTTGCTTTGTCTAGTAAGCCTTTAGAAATCATCGTTCTTCCATTATCCGTTGGTTTTGTGCTAATTACTTCATAACCAAGCGCTTCAAGAACACAAACGGCATCAATTCCAACGGCAGGCTCATGGTGATTAATAAATAAATCCATGAAAATAAGAACTTTTCTTGTTGAACGAACAGCGCCGTTTTTTCGATGCTTTTTCATCCAACTTTCAAAGGTTTCTTTTGCAAATTGAGGTAAATCACGTTTCGGACTCACATTCAACACTTGTTTAAAAATCTCTTTAGCAACTTTTGTGCTATTCACCATATTAATTAAAGTAGGAGTGAATTCAGTGAGCTTATACAATGGGCCTGGGTTTCCATAAAATTGAGCTGATAAAGGAATACCATTTTCTTTGTAATAGCCATTAGTAAATTCCGCTTTCATTTTTGCCATATCCACATTGGCAGGACAGTCGGATTTACAGCCTTTGCAGCTTAAACATAATTCAATAGCTTCTTTCAGTTCTTCAGACTTAAAAGCTTCTTTTTGTTTTCCTGCAAATAACTGACGAAATACATTCGCGCGACCACGAGTAGTGTCTTTTTCGTCTTTGGTTGCCATATACGACGGACACATCGTTCCACCGCTTAGTGCCAATTTACGACACACGCCTGCACCATTACAGAGTTCAATAGCATCTGCGAAACTTCCTTGTTTTCTCCATTTGAAAACAGTTGGCACTTCAGGTTTTACATAAGAAACATCGAAGCGCATTCCATAATCAATCGGTTTTGCTCGAACAATTTTTCCTGGGTTGAAAATCCCATGCGGATCCCAAATATCTTTCACTTTTTCCAGAATTGGCATCATTTCTTTGCCCAAAACCAATTCGATATAAGGAGCACGAGCGCGACCATCACCATGTTCACCAGAAAGTGATCCACGGTATTTTCGAATAAGTTCGGCCACTTCAACAGCCATAACTTTCATGGTTTCAATGCCACTATCCGTTCTGATATCTAAAGCCGGACGTAAATGTAATTCGCCAACCGAAGCGTGCGCATAAAAGACACAAGTAGATCCGTATTTTTTTAAAATTTCTTGGAAATCATCAATATAATTTGGTAAATCTTCGACTCGAACCGCCGTGTCTTCCACAAAAGTTGGGGATTTTTGCTCCCATCCTAAACCCATTAATAAACCTAAACCGGCTTTACGTAAATCCCAAACTCGACGCATTAAGTCTTCGTTGGTGATAATGGTATGGGCATAACCTAGATTTTTCGCCTTCAAATCTGAAATGAGTTTTTCGGCGCGAGGTATAAGTTCTTCAACAGAATCACCATCTAATTGAACAATTAAAATGGTTGCAGGATCACCTTCAAGGAAAAATCTATTTTGAGAATGTTCGATATTTCCATGAGTCGCATCAAGTACAATTTTGTCTAATAATTCAACCGCTGCAGGATTGTACTTCACGATATCAACTGTTGCAACTAAGGAATCACGCAAATTTGTAAACTGTGGAATCACTAAAATCGAACAGTTCGGTTTTTCCGATAAATTGACCACCGCTTGTTTGGTCATGGCAAGCGTTCCTTCACTTCCGCACAATAATTCAGCCATGTTAAAAGGGCGTCCACCTGGAGTTAATGGACTCATTTCCAATAACTTATCAATAGCGTAACCTGTATTTCGGCGAGTAATTTCCGGATGAGGAAAATTCTTTTTGATGAGTTCTCCATTAGCTTTTAATAAAGCCAACATTTCGCGATAAATCTGACCCTCGAGAGTTGTTAATTTCGTTTTTGCTTCTAATTCCGCCTCACTTAAGGGTTTGAAGGTAACTTCTGAGCTGTCGCTCAAAACCGCATCAACAGAAAAAATTTGGTCACGAACCGTTCCGTATTTAATGGAAAACGAACCTGAACTATTATTTCCAATCATTCCGCCTAACATGCAGCGGTTAGTTGTTGATGTATCGGGCCCAAACAATAATTGAAAAGGAGCTAATTCTCGGTTCAAGGTATCACGAATTACTCCAGGCTGAACCGTAGCTTTTTTGGCATCAATATCGAGTTTAACAGTCTGAGTCATGAATCGAGAAGTGTCCATGATTATTCCGCCGCCAGTAGTTTGCCCAGCTAGTGAAGTTCCTGCCGCCCTTGCGGTTATAGAAACGTTGTTTTCAGCACAGTATTTAACAAGATCTACAATTTCTTGTCCATTTTTAGGAAAATGAACGCCTTGAGGAAATTCTTCGTAATTGGATGCGTCATTTGAATAAAGACGACGAGTTAATTCATCGGTTTTGATTCCGAGAGTGGTTGATAAATTGGTTGATGCCATGGAAAATAATCGTTTATCTAATGCTTTTCGCGAAAATGTAATTTACCGATAATAGCCTTGTTTTGAAATATATATTTGGCTTCTGAAAGTAAGACTTTGAAAGTAAAAAAAATCAGACAGCTTATTTCGCTCTTTCCGTATTCATCGAATCTGGATTTTGTCGAATATCAAAAACATCGGTTATTAAAACACCATTTTCGATTTGTAAGTAAATAATTTTGTAATAACCTTGAATAATATATCTGTGATTTAGTCCTAAGTGGCTAAGGTGTGGTTCCTCATACCCTGAGAATGGATAGTTAATTAATTGTTTTGTTGAAGATAAAATTTCAGATTTAATTCTGTTGGCTGTCGATAAGTCAACTTTAAGTTTATAGTAGTAATGAATTTGAGATAACATGGAAATGGCAAATTCTGTCCAAAGTACCTTCATCTCACCAGTCTTTAGATAATTGTTCTACTTCTTCTTGTGTCTTAATTCTTCCCATTTTGTAATCATGAAGAGGTAATGAAGCTCTTTCGATTAACTGATCAACTGAAACAGAAGAACTGATGTCTTCAGATTCACTATTCCCCAAGGTGTTTTTGATAAATTCTTCAATCTGATTCATTACAATCTCATCATTGAGGTTTATAACCTGTTCAATAACTCTTAGTTTTCTTGTTTGTAAATCCATAGTTTTGTCGCATTTATTCAGGGGTATTTAAAAGTACAAAATCACCAATTCCCATTAACAGATTATTTGAATGTTTTTGGGTCTAATTCGAATTATAAAAAAAATAATATGATTTAATTAATGTCAGTTATACTAATTCCCCATTCAATTTCAAGTAGTGGCAATCAAATCAATCCGATATTTGCTTGAACCAAAAAATGAGATTGAGCTAATTTGGATGCAATTACTTATATAGCTGTCGTAAATAATTTTAATGTAAATTCATAGGTTTTGACACGAAGTGAGGTGATAAATTAGTTAGACTATGAATTATTAGTCAAAAATGAACATCAATTAGCGGGAGTGATTTTGATAACGGTTAGAATTATGTTTAATCAAATGATGCTTAAATTTATAGCGTTAGGAAAACAATAGTTTAGAGTATAGTTGAAACTAATAGCGATTTTTAAAAAAGAGTAGGATATACTCGAAGCTTTTAATTTTTTATCAAAAAGAGTAGAGTATAGTCGAATGTTTACACAGAGTTCTTATTTAGAAAAAAAAATATATAAATAAACCGTTAATCAACGTTTTAACTCAAATTCGGACTTCGTTTCTATAAAAAATGCAGTGGTTTTCGCAAAAAAAACGGTCATACATTGGCCGACACGATTCGAAGAACCACGAAGTGCTATCTCTGTCCAATATCATTTTACGCAACAATCACTTTTTCTTTGAATAGATTGGTTCTTAGGCTGAGATGCTGGGTCGCAGCCCAGGGACCATATAACATCTCTATGAACTTAGCTCATTATGATGTGAATAAGTTCTTGTTTTCATAAATTATGCTACATAAAACCATTAACAAAATAATTCACTTTACAAAATGTCAAAGTCCGAAAGTTGAGGTTTTAACCGGAATTCGAAGAAGTGGTAAATGTCACCACTAAAAAAAATGACAATTCAGGAATTGAAATCAATAGGAGTTCAGGGTATTTAAATCATTTATATCAATAAAGATTCTTTAGAGTTTGAGTTTATTCAGACTTATCTTCATTTTTTTTGAATAGGTTAAAGAGAGGAATCCTTCAGAAAAAACAAGTGTTTATCTGTTTATTGATGAACTGCAAGAAATTTTTTTTGGTAAAAAGTGTTCGAAAGTGTTCAACCATAGGTTATCTATCAATTTCAAATGGTTGTTTAATGCGGTTGGTTAGCTTGTGCGTAACAATGTTGTCGCAAAAACTCCGATTTTTTACGCAGTGCTTCAGCCAATTTTTTTATAGATTCAGGCTCGTTAAAATATTCAAAGGTGACTTTGTGAGCACTTTGGTCTGTGAATAAGATTTCGATCCATGTGGCACCGCCATCTGCGCAATCGGGACATCCTATTTGTTCCGGTAAAGCTAAAAACGATTGTTTATCAATTAATGAAGCGATGGAATCTGTTTGAACTCTTGAAAGCTCCATTGAACACGATTTTTGTGCATATGAATCAGTCCAACTCGAAAGCGTTTGCTTTATCGTTGTGCCATAAATAAAATGATTTTCCTCTATGCAAAGACCCACGCACATTCCAAAAGAATTTCCCCAGCGCAATTCTAAAACAGTTTCGCTAAGTGGCTGATTCTGTTCAGTGTAGCTGGAGCAAGAACTCAAGAAATAAACGAGGAATACTATGAACACCGTTTTCATGATTTATTCTCTTGGATCGGATAATGAACCAATAAATAACAAGGTGTTACTGCTACGTTCTCGAATTGCAAAAACAAACGGTTTGTTGAACGTGTAAATTGGTTTTCTTGGAGGATCATCAACTGAAGTTCGAGAGAAACCGATGGTAGTAACCGCTGCTGCTTCAGTTCCTTCTTCATTCACTTCTATAAATGTATTTTGTTTAACAAACGAAATAAAAAGTTTTTCTGCATCTGAAATTCCATCAAAATTGGCATAATATGAGTCAAATGCGTCGAGCATTCCCATAGATTGAAGTGCTTGATTAAAATAGGTTTCATACGAAAAGGTAAATTTCGGAAGTAAAACAGTCGCAGAATCCCAAGTTTGTTCATTTAGGATTGAAGTTAATCCTAACCATGTTTCAGGTGTGAGTTTTTCATACTGTTGCTGAAGACTAAGTGTTGGAACCACTAACATCATAGAGAAATTTTTGCGTCCATAAGGGATTTCAATAACCTGCAAACCATTTACTTCTGCAGTAGTTACAGCTATGTCGCTATTCATAAATTTGGTAGGAAACTGAACAGTTTCAGATTGATAAAAAGTTTGGTTAGCAGTGGCTGATTCTGTGAATTGTTTACTCCATTCGCCTTTGAAATACAAGGCGTTCATTAAAATAAGCACTAAGTCTGGACTTAAATCATCTAAAACTTTAGTGATTTTTCCGTTTGTATTATCGCTTGCCCATTTATTTATGGCATCTAAGGTTGCAGATTTCGAGAAATCCATTCCATTTACTTCTGCCGAAAAATCGTTTGATAAAGCACTCAAAAAACTTGATTTAATAGAGAACGTTTGTTCATAAAAGGCAGCATTCGCAAGTGCTAACGTAACTTTAGAATCAGCGCTAAGTAGTTGATTTACTATTAGTTTATAAGCTTCGTTAATTTCTGAAAGCGAACGAGATCCATAACCAAGTAGTTGTTTCATTTGGGTTGCTGTGTTTCCATTAGCTCCATTTAAAGCCATTGTTAATGCCGCTGAAGCACTTAGAGGGGAAATCATCACGTTTTCATTTGAACGAACTTGTTGAAACAATTCCAATCCGAATGCATTCGATTCAACAATAAGTTTTCGTTGGGCTTCTGTAATTACTAATTGCGTTGGTTTTAAATCAACTGAGTCTGTAGATTTTGTATAGTGTTCACATTGAGAAATGACCATTAAAACAAAAAATAGAAATGAAATGTGTTTTAACATATGTTTTACCAGATACATAGTAAATGTGGTTTAATAGGTGAAAGATAATAAATCGCTTTGCGTTGATATCTTTAAGTACGTAAATCACTATCCAAATTGCTGCATTCTTAAAAAATTAATGTTGGTTTTACACGGAAAAGCAGTTTACAGCAAACTATTTGGCAAATTCGATGGATTAAAAAGGGCGTAAACCGAAAAAAACGACTTTCTTGATAGGGTTCAATGTTCAAGTTGGATTTCTTTATTTAATCTTTCGTTTCAAATAGGGAACAAATCCAATTATTCACCATGTTGATGATTGTTTCAAAACCTATTTCTCATTGCGTGAACTACGATTTTCCAATCATTCTATTTGTGGTTATTATTTCCACAATGTTTTTTCAATAAAACTTCAATAACTCAGCAGTCTCTGAGGGGAAACCTAAAAAAGAACTAGAATCTAAAAAGCGCTTCCAGAGTTCTGATTTCACCGTATATTTGTCCCGAATTTATAACACTTTGATGAAAGAAGAGTATGCTTTTAACAAACCCCAAAATGGGAATTAAAGCGCCAATAGGTACAAAATTACATTGTAAAGGTTGGCATCAAGAAGCGGCTTTACGCATGTTGCTCAATAACTTAGATAATGATGTTGCTGAACATCCCGAAGAATTAATTGTTTATGGTGGTTCTGGAAAAGCGGCAAGAAATTGGGAATCGTTTCATACGATTGTGAAAACACTTCAACGTCTTGAAAACGATGAAACCCTGCTTATTCAATCTGGAAAACCTGTTGGCGTTTTCAAAACGCATAAAGAATCACCTCGTGTGTTGATTTCCAATTCTCAATTAGTGCCACGTTGGGCAAATTGGGATGAATTTCGTCGTTTGGAAGCCATGGATTTAACCATGTACGGACAAATGACCGCTGGCTCATGGATTTACATTGGAACTCAAGGGATTTTGCAAGGAACCTATGAAACGTTTGCAGAATGTGGGGTTCAGCACTTTGGCGGAACTTTAGCTGGTAGATTGGTAGTTACAGCTGGACTCGGAGGAATGGGTGGCGCTCAACCTTTAGCCGCAACCATGAATGGCGCAGCTTTTTTAGGAATAGATGTGGATGAAACCCGCATCCAAAAACGTATTTATACTGGATATTGTGATAAAATATGCTACAATTTAGATGAGGCGCTTGAACTTGTTTTAGCTGCAAAAAACAAAAAAGAAGCACTTTCAGTTGGTTTAGTCGGAAATGCAGCCGAAATTTTACCAGAATTAGTAAAAAGAGGAATCGTTCCTGATGTCTTAACCGATCAAACCTCTGCTCATGATTTAAAACAAGGTTACTTGCCAAAAGGAATGAGTTTGGCGAAAGCCGCTGAAATGCGCGAAAAAGATTTCAAAACCTATCAGGATTTGGTTTTGGATTCCATGGTTGAACACGTTCAAGCCATGTTAGCTTTACAGGAAAAAGGTGCGATAACGTTTGATTACGGAAATAATATTCGTGGTCATGTCGCTGATTTACGTGGACTTACTGATGCGTTTAAAATTCCAGGTTTTGTGCCAGAATATATTCGTCCTCTATTTTGTAAAGGTTCAGGTCCGTTCCGATGGGCCGCACTTTCTGGAAATCCAAATGATATTTATAGAACCGATAAAGCTGTTTTGGAATTATTTCCTGAAAAAGAACATTTGCAGCGTTGGATAAAAATGGCCCAGAAAAAAGTGCATTTCCAAGGTTTACCAGCTAGAATTTGTTGGCTAGAATATGGCGAACGCGCTGAAATGGGTCAGAAATTCAACTGGTTAGTAAAAAAAGGAAAAGTTGATGCACCTTTAGTGATTGGTCGTGATCATTTGGATACAGGTTCGGTTGCTTCTCCAAATCGTGAAACCGAAGGCATGATGGATGGTTCAGATGCCATTGCAGATTGGCCGATTTTGAACGCACTATTAAATACAGCAGGCGGAGCAAGTTGGGTTTCTTTACATCACGGCGGTGGCGTAGGAATTGGCTATTCTATTCATTCCGGAATGGTTTGTCTGGCTGATGGAACGAAATCGGCAGGAAGAAGATTGGAACGGGTGTTGACAAACGATCCGGGAACAGGAGTGATGCGACATGCCGATGCCGGTTATCCCATTGCGATTGAAACGGCAAAAACTCGAGGCGTTGATTTACCTTCGATTTTATAAAAACATCTCCCTCTTTAGGACTCCGTTTCTAGGACTCAACATTCCTTAGAGGACTGTGAGTCCTAGAAACGGAGTCCTAAATAAACTTAAAAAAAAACTTAGTGAACCAATCCATCAAAATAAGTCATTTGTATTCCACGCTGAAAACGAGAATGACAGAACTTCGCACAGATGACTCAAGCGTTGCCGAAAGTAGAAAAATTGTTGAAACTGTATTAAAAGACGGAAAAGCGCATTACGGAATTAATACAGGATTTGGGATTTTAGCCAGTAAGCGAATTTCAGATCAAGATTTAAAAAATCTTCAGCGAAATTTAATTTTGTCGCATGCTGTTGGCGTTGGAAATTCCATTCCGAAAGAAATATCTCGTTTAATGCTTCAATTAAAAATTCATGCATTAGGTCAAGGTTTTTCTGGGATTTCAGTGGAGACATTTCGCCAATTACTCAAATTTGAAGAATTGGATTTAATTCCGGTTGTTCCAGAAAAAGGTAGTGTTGGAGCTTCGGGTGATTTAGCTCCTTTGGCTCATTTGTGTTTGCCGCTCATTGGTTTAGGCTATTTTTGGAATGATGATGGAACTCAGAAATTGCCAGCAAAAGAGGTTTTGGAAAAACATGGTTTAGCAGCAATTGAGCTTCAAGCAAAAGACGGTTTAGCTTTGATAAATGGAACGCAATTCATGGCTGCTTACGGTGCTTTTGTGTTGAATAAGGCGCTTAACCTTTGCAAATTATCAGACATTTTGGGAGCAATGAGTTTAGAAGCTTTACAAGGAAGTATAAGTCCGTTTGATGCTCGAATTCATCAGATTAGACCTCATCCAGGACAAATTCTTACCGCAGAAAATGTGCGTAATCTATTGAAAGACAGTGAAATACTTGAATCGCATCGAAATTGCGGAAAAGTTCAAGATCCGTATTGTTTGCGTTGCATTCCACAAGTTCACGGAGCAAGTAAAGATGCAATCAAGAATGCGGTAGAAGTGATGCAAATCGAATTGAATGCTGTTACAGATAATCCCTTGGTTTTTGATGATGGATCTATAATCAGCGGAGGAAATTTTCATGGGCAACCTATCGCTTTTGCTATGGATTTTGCAGCGATTGCAATTGCAGAATTAGCTTCAATTTCTGAGAGAAGAACGTATTTGTTGCTTGAAGGACACGACGGATTACCGACTTTGTTGATGCGAGAAACAGGTACAAATTCTGGTTTTATGATTCCTCAATACACCGCTGCGGCTTTAGTTTCAGAAAATAAGGTATTGTGTCATCCTGCAAGTGTTGATACGATTCCAACTTCTTTGGGACAAGAAGATCATGTAAGCATGGGAAGTATCAGTGCAATCAAATTGCTAAAAGTGTTAGAAAATGTAGAGTATGTTTTGGCGATAGAGTTGTTTACTTCGGCTCAAGCTTTAGATTTCAGAAAACCCTTGAAACCCGGAATTGGTGTTGAAAAAGCTCATGAATATATTCGTTCAAAAGTTTCTCATACAGAAGTAGATCGCTTTTTTAATGATGATATTATGCAATGCCACGGTTTAGTGAATGACTTAGAATTGATTAAAGTTGTGGAAAAAGTCGCTGAAATGAAGGTTGTTTGAGGCTTTGGATTTGCTTTTCAAACTTAAGATTTATTTTAATCTTATCCTGAGTTTGAAACATTTAAGATGATATCAACGAGGACGCTGATGTTTATTTTTTAAGCACCAGCGAGGACACTGTCGCTATGATGTTAGTCATTCCGTTGAAAAACGGAATCTCGGCCAAATTGAGAATTATATTTTGAAACAATGAAGGCGCTATGATTCTGAAATTGTAAAAAAAGATAATTATAGTGCTTTTGTACAGTCCTTTATTTTGTTTAAATGTCTATAATCTTTTTTACGTAATGATGAATTTGGCTCATTTTCAAAATCAGAATAATTCGAACTGTTAGGTAAATAAAAAAAACGCAGCAAAACTCTATTTAACAAGCGATATGTGTATAATTAACTCTTATTGATTAGTTATTTAAAAGGATGAAAATACTCAAAAATATAAAAACGCTGTATACAGCAAGTCACAAGGATTCCTTTAAATTGATACGAATTCAAAATGCAGCATTAGTTTGGGATAAATATTCCATTTTATGGGTTGGTGAAGAGGCTGATATTCCGCTGCAATATACTGATGCAACTCTTGTTGATGCTCAAAATAGAATTGTAATACCAGGATTAATCGATTGCCACACACATCTCGCTTTTGCGGGAAATCGTTGGACTGAAACGACTTTGAAAATTCAAGGAAAGTCGTATTTAGAAATTGCCGAAAGTGGTGGCGGAATTCGCTCAACAGTTGCAGCAACAAGAGAAGCAAGTCTCGAAGAATTGGAAGAAGAAGCACAAAAACGTATAGATTTGTGCAAAAAAAGAGGAATTACAACCATAGAGTGTAAATCAGGCTATGGATTAAATCTTGAAACAGAATTAAAATTACTACGAGTTTATCGTCATTTGGCTGTTAAAAATCAGGATATTCGCTTTTTTTCGACTCTATTAGCAGCGCATACAATTCCCCTTGAATATCAAAATAATAGAAGAGGTTATATTGATTTAATCAAAAATGAGATTATCACAAAAGTGGCTAGCGAAAACTTAGCTGTCTTTTTTGATATTTTTGTTGAAAATGGGGCATTTTCATTTGATGAGGCCATGGAATTAGGTGATGTAGCAAAAAGATATGGTTTCAAAATAAAACTTCATATCGATCAATTGAGCCATCAACGAGGAGCGGAGTTGAGTTTAAAATTAACGGCGGTATCTGCTGATCATTTAGAACATATTCTTGAAGATGATTTCAACATGATGAAACAAGCGGGAACGGTAGCGGTTAGTTTACCAACGGCTACGGCCTATTTAAATCGGCCCGTATTACCTGCAAGAAAATTATTAGATGCTAGAATTCCTGTTGCAGTGGCGACAGATTTTAATCCTGGAAGTGCACCTGTCTTTGATTTGTTGTATGCCATGAATTTGGCGGTTACTTTACAAAGAATGACAGCAGATGAAGTCCTGTTAGGAGTCACAACTCACGCTGCAAAAGCTCTAAGTTTACATGATGCAGGAAAAATTCAAACAGGTTATAAACCTGAGTTTTTATTATTAGCTGTAGATTCCATAGAAGAGTGGATTTACGGATTTAGAAGTGAAATTGTACCTGAGCGAATATAATTTGTAGTTTCATCTTTATGAAATGAACTTTGCAAACTCTTCAGCTTTAAAACCGGTATTTTCCATCGAACAAAAAATTAAATTCGTTTGATTGATGCGTTTCATCAATCCTATTCTATGACAAGTAAAAACCTACTTTCCTTTTCTTATCCAACAATATTAATTCGTGAAGCTCACGATCTTCGTTTGGCTCATTGTATCACTTCAGAAATCACAGAAAAAACAAAACTTGTATTAATCGGTTTCCCCTTTGATGAAGGTGTAAAAATTAACGGTGGTTTTACTGGCGCAAAAAATGGCCCAAAAGCAATCCGTGAACAATTGGGCAAAATGATCGCAACTGAATCTGCTTTGAATGAGCAAATTGCTGATATTGGCGATATTGATTGTGAAGGAAAATCCGTTGAAGAAGCTCAGGAATTATTAGGAACCCTAATTTCAGAATTATTAGAAGAAAATCTCTTCCCAATTATTTTAGGTGGTGGACACGAAACAGCTTTTGGTCACTTTTTAGGTTATGTAAAAGCAAATCAAGAACTTGATATTATTAATCTTGATGCACACACCGATGTAAGAGAACTCGTTGATGGAAAAGCTCATTCAGGTTCACCATTTCGACAAGCTATTGAGCACGAATCTGAAGCTTTAAAAGGATATCACGTTATTGGCGCTAAAAGAAATCGCGTTGCTAAAGAACATGCACTTTATGTTCAAGAAAATGGAAGTTTATGTTATAACGACGAAAAAATCGGTTTGCCAAAAACAGGAAACAGCATTTTATTGACAATTGATTTAGATGTCTTTGATTGTTCAGTTATGCCAGGAGTTAGCGCTAGAAATGGAAATGGTTTTGGCAAAAATGAAGGATTACGATTAATCAAAAATGTGATTCAAACAGGAAAAGTTCGATCGATAGATATTGTTGAACTAAATCCAGAGTGCGATGTTGATGGAATTAGTGCTCTTTTTGCTGCTGAATTGTTGTATCAATTTTTGGACTAACAATTAAAAACTTTGTCAAAGTGAGGCACTTTGACAAAGTTAACTCTGGCAAAGTCCAAGACTTTGCCAGAGTTTCTTCCGCCTCAAAATTTATTTATACTAAAAAAAACATCTCTTCGTTTACTCACGTCGTAAAAAGGCCTTTCAAGTTCGTGTTGTAAGCTTTATTTTCAGGCCGATTCTAAAAACTAAAAACTGCTAACAAAAACTGCAATTTATGGGAATTAATGTCCGTAACCTTGTAAAAGAGTATGGTTCGCAACGCGCTGTTGACGATATCAGCTTTGAGGTTCGCACAGGTGATATTCTGGGTTTTCTTGGTCCAAACGGTGCCGGGAAAAGTACAACCATGAAAATTATTACCTGCTATCTGAGACCTAATTCAGGCTCAGTCGATTTGGATGGATACAATATTGAAGATCATGCAAATGAAGTTCGCCGCCGAATTGGCTATTTGCCTGAAAATAATCCACTTTATCTAGAAATGAGCATCGTTGATTACCTTGCGTATTCAGCAGCTTTAAATCAAGTAGAAAAAAATAGAATCAACTCACGCGTTCGTGAAATGATAGAAATAACAGGACTTACCAAAGAACGTCATAAATTAATTGGTGAGTTATCAAAAGGGTATAGGCAACGTGTAGGTTTGGCTCAAGCGCTAATTCACGATCCGGATGTACTCATTTTGGATGAGCCGACAACAGGTTTGGATCCGAATCAAATCGTTGAAATTCGTTCGCTCATCAAAGAAATTGGAAAAGAAAAAACGATTATGTTGAGTTCTCACATTCTTCAAGAAGTGGAAGCAACCT
>Ga0210012_1001339_pt1 | contig 23914 bp, 18 predicted proteins | sample CryGeymeta201504_FD_183974 | JGI IMG/M metagenome (GOLD analysis project Ga0210012, IMG submission 183974) | Groundwater microbial communities from Crystal Geyser aquifers in Utah, USA - Crystal Geyser metaG 2015-04 (SPAdes) (version 2) | ecosystem: Environmental > Aquatic > Deep subsurface >... | reverse complement strand
TTAACTGCTTTAGGAGCAGTATCAACTAATTCTTTCGCTTCTTTCAAGCCAAGACCTGTAAGTTCACGAACTAATTTTACAACTGCTAATTTAGATCCACCAGCAGCTTTCAAAATTACGTCGAATTCAGTTTTTTCTTCTGCTTCTTCAGCAGCAGCAGCAGGACCTGCCATCATTACAGCACCACCACCAGCAGGCTCGATACCATATTCTTCTTTCAAAATGTCTGCAAGCTCGTTAGCTTCTTTTACTGTAAGAGCAACAAGTTGTTCTGCGATTGCTTTCAAATCTGCCATTATATTAACTATTTAATGAGGTTCGTAAATAAATAAGTCTTAGAAAAACAAAGACTTACTGAATAAAAAGGTCGAATAAATCGGTTTAATCTATTTTGGATTAAAATCTAAACGTGCTTTATTCGGTTAAAAAAGAAATACAACTTGGAAGCAGTATTTTGAATTAAATAATCAGAGTAATTAAGTAGTTTCTTCCTTAGTTGCTATTTTGTATAAAAATTAAATTTATACAACTACTGACTTTGATTATCTTTTTGATTTGTCTGAGAATTGTCTTTTTATAGAGATTTCAAATAAAATTTCTACAAACAGATAGTTATTATTCGCCTTTTTCGGCAATTCCTTTAACCATCGCTGCAATACGACCACCACCACTAATAACAGCAGAAGTAAGACGACGAGCAGGAGATTGAAGAAGCATAATAACTTCGCCCAATACTTCATCCTTAGATTTGATTTCACTAAGCATTTCGAGTTGATTCTCGCCAATGAAAAGTGCTGTTTCTACTGATGCAGCTTTGAATTTAGGCTTTTCTGATTTGTTCTTTTTACGGAAATCTTTAATGATTTGCGCTGGAAGTTTTGCAGTTTCGGGAGAGAACAGAATAGCAGAGAAGCCTTTCAAAGCTCCTTTTTCTACTAATGGTTCGAAGTCTCCTTCAATTTGCTCTAATGCTTTACGAATAAGTGTATTTTTAGCTACACGGTATTCTATGCCTTTCTCAAAACAAGCACGACGAAGTGCGTTAGTTTGAGCAACACTCATTCCAGAAGAATCAGTTAGATAGAAATTCGCTGAATTAGAAAACTTCTCCACCAAATCCTTAACTACTTGTGTTTTTTGATCACGATTCATAGTATTATTGAGTTTTGTGGTGGATTAATTATAGACCTTTGATAGACGATTTGTCAATCTTAATAGAAGGACTCATTGTTGTCGAAAGGTGGACACTTTTCATATAAGTACCTTTTGCAGTTGCAGGCTTCAAACGAATAAGCGTAGTGAGAAGTTCACTTGCATTTTCTTTAAGCTGTTGTGCTGTAAAAGAAGATTTACCAATACTTGCATGAATAATACCCGTTTTATCAACACGGAAGTCAATTTTACCAGCCTTTACGTCCGTAACAGCTTTTGCTACGTCCATTGTAACAGTACCAGCTTTTGGATTTGGCATAAGACCACGAGGTCCTAAAACTCTACCCAAACGACCAACTTTCGCCATTACAGTTGGCATTGTAATAATAACGTCCATATCTGTCCAGCCACCTTCAATTTTAGCGATATAATCGTCTAAACCTACCATATCAGCACCTGCTTCTTTGGCTTCGGCTTCTTTATCTGGAGTAACAAGCGCAAGTACACGTACTGTTTTACCTGTACCGTGAGGAAGAGTAACCACACCACGAACCATTTGGTCTGCTTTACGTGGATCTACACCCAAACGCACATCGATATCGACAGAAGCATCAAATTTAGCTAAGTTAATCTCTTTTACAAGTTCACTTGCTTTTTCTAATACATACTCTGCTTGTGCATCGTATTTTGCAAGGGCTTCCTTACGTTTTTTAGTTAATTTTGCCATAACATTTTTGTAGTCAAACGATTAACCTTGGAGAATGAACTCCTATTAATCTCCTACGTTTAATTGATGAATAAAAATATTCTTTTCCTCTACTACTTGTAATTAAAATTTTAATTATTCAGCAGTTTCCCAAGGAGCTTTTCCAGTAACTGTCAGCCCCATGCTTCTAGCTGTACCCGCTACCATTTTCATAGCAGAATGTACAGTAAAGGCATTTAAGTCTGGCATTTTCGTTTCGGCAATAGTTTGGATTTGATCCCAAGTTACTTTGCCTACTTTTTCACGATTTGGAACGCCTGATCCTTTTTTCACTTTTGAAGCCTCAATTAAGAGAGCCGCAGCAGGAGGAGTTTTGATGATAAAGTCAAAAGAACGGTCGCCAAAAACTGTAATCTCTACTGGCAAAATTTGTCCCATACGGTCTTGAGTAAGAGCGTTGAAACGCTTACAAAATTCCATGATATTGACACCCTTTGCACCAAGAGCAGGACCTACTGGAGGAGCAGGATTGGCTTGACCACCTTTTACGATGACTTTAAGTTTTGCACTTATTTCCTTTGCCATGATTGTGAAACGGTTGTTGTGATGTAATTAATTAAAACAGTCAGAATTAAACTAGCCATTTTAAATAACTACTTTACATATTACTAACAAATGCTACAATACTGATAATTTAGGTGGTTAAAAGTTTGGGAGATAATCGTGGAAGCTTCATATCTCAAAACTAATAGTCAGACTACTACATTAACTTTACTAAATTTTTTGGAGACAAATCTATAAGCAAGTTGTAGCTCTTGACTTATAGACTTATATCTTAAGTTTTGAAAGTTTACTTTCCAATCTTTCAAAATTATTTTTTTTAGTTTAACTGGTTACTGGTTACTACGGATTGGTAACTTCTACTATTCTTCTTTTTGCACTTGAGAATAATTCAGTTCTACTGGTGTACTTCTACCAAAAATCTTAACAATTACACTCAATTTCTTTTTCTCTTCTTGATTATCTTCAATAGTACCACTAAAGCCAGCAAAAGGTCCTTCCATTACTTTGATAGATTCCCCTATCATGAATTGAGTATCATCTCTGACTTCATCTTGGTCGGCAGCTTCTACTTTTCCTAATATACGAGCTACTTCTGAATCTCTCATCGGAAGAGGCTTATCTGTAAGAGGCTGTCCATCTACTCTCAAAAATCCAATAACATTTGGAAGGTTGATAAGTTGGTGAATAAGTTCTCCACTATTTGGCGAGTCTAAATCTACGTGTACGAGTACATATCCTGGTAAATAATTACGTTCAACGGCTACTTTTTTTGTTTTTCCATCTTTGGCTTTACGAATTTGGAATACTTTTTCAGTAGGATTGATAATTTGACCAAAATATTCTTGCAGATTATTGATAACTATATCTTTTTCAAGATATTCTTTTACGCTGCGTTCTTTTCCAGAAACAACACGCAAAATGTACCATTTGAGTTCGCCCATAATTTTGTTAGGAGTGAGTTGTGAGTTGTCGGTAATTTTTTATTGGGTGTAATTCCTTTTTATTAGAAGGACTTATAAATCTCGCCTAGACCAAATTGGAAGGCTTGATCCATTGCAAAAACGATAAGTGCAAAGATAAGCGATGCAACAAGTACGACCACAGAAGTCTGTTGAAGACTTTTGAATGAAGACCAAGTTACATGTTCGGTCATCTCATCACGAGATTCTTGCAAAAATTCTATTACTTTTTTCATATTCAATATATTTTTTAGTTGTCTATCAAAAGTAATCTTTCAAATTCATTTGTTAGACTTTTCTTTTCTTAGAGTCAAATTTTAGAGCTAGAGTAAAAAACTCTAAAAAAAACTCTAAAAAAAGTGAGTTTGATAGATTTTACATTCATCAAGAATGTGCTATCAAACTCACGATACTAACTATTTAGAACTATACTATTTAGAACTATTTAGAAAAAATTAATCAATTCAGTCTAAATCAAATTAGGTAGTCGTATTTCTTTAATTTCTTTAAATAATTATTTATTTGCACGAGCGGAGGGGCTCGAACCCGCGGCCTGCGGTTTTGGAGACCGCTGCTCTACCAACTGAGCTACACTCGTGTATTTTAGTTGTCTTTAATGAAGTGCAAAATTACAATTTATTTTTGAAATAGCAAATTTTTAATAGACTATTTTTTGATTATTCTTCAATTCTTTTCCAAACTGTTTACTCATTTATATTCATAACTCTAACCTTATTAAAAATTTGTTTAATAATATTATTTTGTTATTATAAAAATAAAAAAACCTAAGAAATAAATCTTAGGTTTTTGTAAATCATTATTGAAAACGATTAAATACTATTGAACATCCCAAAATAATTTGGTAGTTACTGCGTCCCCACCGATTGCTGAACCAGCAGCAGAGTACTGTGTACCATTAAGTTGTTGTTCTGCGATTGGGTAGGTAAAACGTAAAGGAAGTGTAACCGTAGTTTCTTCAGGAAGAGGGCGAAGAACACCAAAGTCAAGTCTTCTCCAAGTAGCCCAAGCTTCAGAGCCTTCATTGTAAAGAGCTACCCACATCTGACGACCGATTTTGGTTCTGAAATCTCCTTCTGCTGTTGCATAAGCCACATGAGATTGAGCAAGATATTCATCTACTCCTTCTACATTAAATTCTTCGAAAGAAGCAGTAATACCAGCAGCATAATGTTCTGCAGCAGAACCTGTTATAGCATAACCACCACGAGCAGCAGCTTCAGCCATTAAAAATCTCATTTCAGCATAATTGATTAGAGTAACTCCATAAGTAGGATCTGTATAAAGTGTTCTACTTACTTTAGAGTTGCTATTGAAAGAGTTTGCATCTCCATACGTTCCACCAATAAATATTCTAGGATTTCTTGATGCACTAGACGCAGGAATTACAGTACCTGCAGTAACATAAGAAGTTGCATCATCATACAGTACATACATATCTGTTGGTGCTACATAATCAGCACCGTTAGCAAATGGAACAGGATTAGCTTGAGCATAGGCTGTAACTCTTGGGTCTTTAGTAGTATTTAAGTAATCAGCAAATGTATTTGCTAAAACAAAGTCATTACGACCACTAAGAACTAAATCTTCATATACAGGATTTGTATTTGGGGACGAAGACATATATTCAAGTCTTACATTATCGCCATTACTTTCAAGTATGCCACCAGCTAATGCGCTATTTACAATAGAAACTGAAGCAGACTTATCCACATCAGCAAGACGCATTCCCATACGGAATTTCAAACTATTTGCAAATTTTATCCATTGAGACATATCTCCATTAAATAATGGATCTTGTGAAGCTGTAAAACCTTGTGTACCCATATCAGTACTGTTAATTGCAGCATCAAGACGAGTAATTAAGTCAGAATAAATAGTACGAGCATCATCATATTTAGGACTTAAATTACTTACATCAAGAGCTTCAGTATAAGGAACATTTCCAAATACATCTACAAGAGTAGTGTAAGTATAAGCACTCATAATTTCGATACAAGCAATTCTATTTGTCAATGTTGCTGTTCTAGCAGCGTCATTTTCTAGTTCTACTTTTGTAATTTTTTTCGCTTCTGCTAAGTCAAGTAATACATTTCTGTATGCAGCAGCCCAAAAATTATCAGGAATGTTACGAGAAGTAAGGCTATATTGACTTTCTTCTGGATAGGTAGTTTGTGCCCAATATTGTGCATACAATCTGAACGGATTATTATTGACATTAATACTACCCATCATGTCAAAACCTTCTTTCAATCCTTTTGTAAAAAGAGAAGAAGCACTTACTTGTGCAGGGTTAATTTTATCGGTATTTAATTCTTCCAAACGCTGGTCACAACTTGTGAAAGTTACACAAGAGGCAGCTAGAATTAAGGCAATTATTCTTTTTTTCATTTTATATTTTATTAAAATTATCACGGCTTATTTTCAAATCTATTCTAAGGTTTAATTTAGAAAAATAAGTATTAATTAATTTAATAAGCCGTAATAAAGAGTGTTACTGATTTTTATAATTAGAATGATACATCAAGTTTGAAACCATATGTTTTTACAGTTGGATAAGAACCTGACAAGTATCCTTGTGCAGTACCTACACCTAAACCTGACTCTGGGTCAGCATACGGTACATTTTTGCTAATTATCCATAAGTTTCTACCCACAAGAGAAAAATCAACACGAGTAGCTTTGATTTTGTTAGCAATAGCTGTAGGAAGGGAATAGCTAATAGCTAATTCTCTCAATCTTACAGAAGAACCATCAAAAACATTAATTGCATTTGGATTACGTGCTTGATTACCCCAATAGAATGCACCTGCATAAGAATTAGCATTTGCATATTTTGTATTTGGTTGTCCATCAGCAGTAACACCAGGTAGAAGAATACCACCCCCATCAGCAACAGGGTCACGAACAGGATTACCTTTATCATTATTGCCTGCCGTTTCAGGATAAATTCCTGTACCTTTTCCATAATGTTGGTCAAGAGAAAACACATCGCCTCCTTTTTGTATATCAATCAAGAAACTAAGATTGATACCTTTGTAAGAGAACATGTTATTGAAACCCATTGTCCAATCTGGATTTGGGTCGCCAATGATTTGGTCTGTTTTGGATACATAATATCCTGAAGCATTTACTACTTTTTCGCCGTCTAAGTATTCATATCCTGTTCCTCTAAGAACGCCCAAAGGCTCTCCAACAGTAGCATTAGAAGAAACTCCACCCTGGAAACTAGCTATAACGTAGTTTTTGGTATCTCCAATAAGTGACAATACTTTATTACGGTTTACTGTAAAGTTGATGCTTGGGCTATAACTGAATCCGTTTGACATTTTGACTGCTTCTCCACCAAGAGTTAGTTCAATACCTCTGTTGCGAATTGTACCTGCATTGATGAATGTAGAATTGTAACCTGTGGCACGAGATAATTGAACACTTAACAATTGATTGCTTGTTTCTCTGTTATAAACAGCAAAGTCAAGGTTCAATCTTCTTTTGAACATGCTCATTTCTAAACCAATTTCAGTTTCAGTAGTGATTTCAGGTTTTAAATTGCTATTGTTTTTGTTAGAAGGAAGAGTAGTTAAGACACCACCTTGGAAGTTATTATCACGAATGTAAACATCGTTTACACGCAATGCACGTGTATCGTTACCTACCGTACCATAACTTGCTCTAATTTTACCATAGCTAATTTGTTCAACATCAATGAGTTCGGAGAAAACAAACCCTAAGCCTACTGAATAATAATCGTATTGATTATTATTGGTAGGAAGAGCAGAAGACACGTCTATACGGTAGTTTCCGTCTAAGTATAAAAATCCTTTATACCCTAAGTTTGCGTTGGCAAAATATCCATATACTTCTTTTTCACGAAGAAATTCACTAGGAAATGGATTTGAATTCACTGAATTGCTCAACGAATAGAGTTCAGGAACTGCAATACCACCACTTGTGGATTGTGCAGAGTATTGGTAACGTTCTTTTCTAAGGTTGAAACCTACTAAACCTGCTAGGGTAAGGTCTTCAGTAAGCGATTTATTTACTGAAAGAATAGCATTATAGTTGTATTCTACGCTCTCAATGTTTGTTCTTTGATAGCCAGAAGGTTCGTCAGCTAAGTTGATGCCAAATTCTGCAGGAACGCTTCCTACGGCTCTTCTTTCTTCACGTACTTCAGTATATCCATCAATAGTAGCAAACGTAGAAAGATTCAACCAATCCGTAAATTTATAATCTACTCCTACCTTCGTAATCATACGGTCACGAGTGTCGGAGTTATAATTTTTGTAACGAGTCCAATACGGATTATCCCAATAAATAGGAGTTTCTGGGTCAAAAGGAGTTGCAGGATTCCAAGTATAATTTTTACCTGTTTGATTATACATGTCTTTGAGAGCAAGAATATCTGTGTTTACTTGCCACCATTGACGGAATTGAGTCATAATGTTATCTGAATATCCCGTAGAATAACGACCTACAACGTCTTGTTTGTTATATTGAAACATGACATTAGAAGATAATTTTTCTGTAAGTTTCAACGTACCATTAAAGTTAATTGTATTTTTTACAAGCGTACTATTAGGAAGGATACCTTTTTGGTCTAAGTTGTTATAGCTTAAACGGAAAGTTCCAAACTCATTTCCACCTTGTAAGGCAACCGAGTTATTATAAATGACTTGTGTTTCAAAAAACTCTACAGGAGTGTTTGAAGAGGCTTGCCAAGGTCTTGCTTTTCCAAAATTTGGAGATTCTGGAACAAATGAATCCCAATAATATACATTTAGACTAGGGTCAAAAGCTCCTCCGTAAGAGGCATCTTCTGTGGTAGGAACAACCAAATCAGGTGTACCGTCGCCGTTTGCATCAATATCTTCAAAGTACCCTGTACTTCCATAATACGCACCGTAGCCCGCACCATATTTATTTTGATATTTTGCAAAAGTACTTTTATCTATTGTACCAATCGTAACGCCTGTACTAAGATTTACGCCAATACCTTTTCCTTTCGCCCCTTTTTTTGTTGTGATAAGGATAACTCCGTTTTGTCCACGAGAACCGTAGAGTGCCGTAGCTGATGCACCTTTCAAGATAGACATGGTAGCAATATCTTCAGGATTAATGTCTGCTGCAGGGTTTCCATAGTCATATCCTCTACGACCACTTTGTTGAGTACCTGCATTTTGAGTACTATTTCCGATTGGAATACCGTCCACGACAAACAAAGGTTGGTTGCTTGTAAAAGAAGAGTTCCCACGAATAATAATATTGGTAGAACCACCCATAGTATTATTCTGACGAACTTGAACCCCCGATGCTTTTCCAGAAAGAGAGTTGATAAAATTCGTTTCTTTTACAGTAGAAACGCTTGTACCGTCCAAATTTTGTTGAGAATAAGCCAAAGATGCTTTTTCTCTTGAAATATTTTGAGCCGTAACCACAACTTCTGTAAGTTCGGAAGCCTCTTCTAGCACGACATCAATGCTCGTGCGATTACCTATTGTTTCTTCTTTTGTAGCATAACCTACAAAACGAAAAACAAGGAGTTCACTACCTTCAGGAACTGTGATAGAGTATTTACCCTCTAAATCTGTTGTTGTCCCTGTATTTGTCCCTTTTACTTGTACAGTTGCTCCAGGCAGACTACCTTGAGTAGCATCTGATACTGTACCAGTAATGGTTCGTTGCGCCCATGCTGAACCAACCAGCATAAGGCTCATGAGTACACTTAGTAATAATTTTCTCTTCATGAGATTAGTGAATGTTAGTTTGAATAAATAATTAATCAGAATTAAATTTTCGGAAGGTTGCTATTTTAGCAAAATACGAACGCAATATAAACATAGCGTTACATTAAAACAATTTTTTAAAAAAAAGTTAATCTTACTGACTTATTAAATCTGAAATTCTGAAATTTAAAATTTCAAAAAAGATAAAAACATTATTTTAATTAAAGAGGTAAAACAATTACCTTTTAATAGTTAAACTATTTTTTTGCAAAAAAATAATTTGCATTTTGATGAATAAACCAAATAAAAAAATAGTAAAATTTTAAATGCCATTTTTTACCTTGCCATAAAAGTATATCATATCTCTTAATAATCCAAAATAAATGCTAATAAATTATGACTTGGCTCTGCTAATTTATAATTAGTTTAAAATAGGTGTTTAATAGTAATACTTTTAGATTATTTAGATAAAATAGTTATGTAAAATCTATAAAGGGTGCAATTTAGTTAGTCTAATTAATTAAATGTACGTTGTGATTACTATTCTGTTGAAAATCATAATTTCCATTTAGCTCATTTAATTTTGTAATTTTACATTTAAGTATTTTTAATCATTAATTTTTTAATTCATTTCTATGGTTTATTTAGATAGTTATTATTTTGCTGGCAAAACAGCTCTTGTTCGTGTGGACTTTAATGTTCCTTTGAAAGAAGAAAACGGAAGTTTCAAGATTACAGATGATACTCGTTTGAAAGCAGCCTTACCGACACTCAAAAAAATCTTAAAAGATGGAGGCAACATTGTTTTGATGTCACATTTGGGGAGACCAAAAAATGAGGGTGAAAACGAAAAAGAAGGAAAGGGAGAGAATAAATTTTCTCTAAAACACATCGTAGAATATTTGAAAGAACACTTGAATACAGAAGTAAAATTTGTAGATGATATTGCTAGTGATAAAGCATTAGAAAAATCTAGAAATCTCAAAAAAGGCGAAATTCTTTTATTAGAAAATGTTCGTTTTTACAAAGCTGAAACCAAAACAGAAAATCCAGCTCACGAAGAGTTTGCCCAAAAATTAGCTCGTCATGGCGATGTGTATGTAAATGATGCCTTTGGAACAGCTCATAGAAAACACGCCTCTACAGCAACGGTTGCTGAGTTTTTTGAAAGAAAAAATATAGTTTGTGGTTACGTAATGCAACAAGAATTAGATAATGCACACAAAGTATTAGAAAACCCAGAACGTCCTTTTGTCGCAATTATGGGAGGAGCAAAGATTTCTGATAAAATAATGGTTATCGAAAAATTATTGGATAAAGTTGATGCGCTTATTATAGGAGGTGGAATGGCTTATACATTTTTTAAAGCTCAAGGTGGAAAAATTGGAAGTTCGTTGGTAGAAGAAGATAAATTAGAACTGGCAATTGAACTTTTAAAGAAAGCAGAAGAAAAAAATGTAAAGATTTATTTGCCAAAAGACTCTATTGCAGCCAATAAATTTGATAATAATGCAACTACAAAACTGGTAAATAATACAGAAATTCCTGATGGTTTTATGGGGTTAGATATTGGAAAAGAAGCTCAAGAAGAGTTTTCTACTGTTTTGAAAAGTGCAAAAACAATTATGTGGAATGGTCCCATGGGTGTTTTTGAAATGTCAAATTTTGCAGAAGGAACAAAGAAAATTGCAGAAGCCGTAATAGAAGCAACCCAAAAGGGAGCATATTCGCTTATCGGTGGTGGAGACTCGGCAGCAGCTATCAATCAAATGAATGCAGGCGATAAGGTTTCCTACGTTTCGACGGGTGGTGGTGCACTTTTGGAATATTTGGAAGGTAAAGAATTACCAGGGGTAACAGCTTTAGAAGGATAGTTTTTTCATAGCTGATTTTCAAACCCTAAGGATTTTTGAAAATCCTTAGGGTTTTTACTTTTAGAGATTTTCTATTTGATTTGACTTTTTAGTATATTGAGATAAAATTATTTTTTTACCAATACACACAAAACAATACAATTATGATGACTATGCAGCAATGGCTTGACAAATACGGAGAAAGCCATCAAAATCACACCAATAAAATGATTCATTGGATTTGTGTACCTACCATTTTTTTTAGCGTTTTGGGATTGCTTTGGAGTATTCCACATCAGTTTTTGATGAATTTATCTCCTTTTATGGGTAGTTTTGCCAATTTTGCGACTATCTTTTGTATTGCTTGTTCTATTTTTTATTTGCGCCTTTCGATTCCTATTTTCTTGGGAATGATTGGAATTGCTGTTGTTTTTCTCTCAATTTGTAATTGGATTTATGCAACTCCTAACCTTTCTCTTTGGGTGGTTTCACTTACTATTTTTGTAGTAGCTTGGATAGGACAGTTTATCGGACACAAAATTGAAGGCGAAAAACCGTCTTTTATAGATGATTTGAAATTCCTTTTGATTGGTCCTGCTTGGTTGCTTTCTTTTGTTTTTAGTAATTTGGGAATTAAGTATTAGAATTTCGAAATACATTTTAACCACAGAGTTCACAGAGAAAATACATTTTTTGAAATACATTTTAACCACAGAGTTCACAGAGAAAATACATTTTTTGAAATACATTTTAACCACAGAGTTCACAGAGAAAATACATTTTTTGAAATACATTTTAACCACAGAGGTTGAGGAGAATAAAGAGGAAATACATTTTTAGATAAAATTTGAATTGAAAAATAATTTAGAAAATCAACTTCAAAAACAATTAAACAAGCGTAAAGAAGAGAATAATTTGCGTACTCTAACTTTACCAAACCCAAATAACATCGATTTTTTTTCGAATGATTATTTGGGTTTGGCTCGTAATCAAGAATTACAAAATTCTATTTTAGAAGAATATAAATTGCAAAGCAATCGTTTCAAGACTTCTCGTAATGGCTCAACGGGTTCTCGCCTTTTATCTGGACACAATGAATATTTTGAGGAAGTAGAAACGCAGTTAGCTCATTTTTTTTGTACAGAAAAAGCTTTGTTTTTTGGTTCTGGTTATCATGCAAACGTTGCTTTATTGTCTTCTATTTTGACACGAAATGACGTTATTTTGTATGATAATTTGGTTCATGCTTCTTTGAAAGAAGGTTATAGATTAAGTCAAGCCAATCATTTTTCATTCAAACATAATGACGTAGAAGATTTAGAAAAGAAAATTTTACGCATACAAGAAAAGACGCATCGTCATGCGTCTCAAACCAATGAACAACAAATTATTTTAGTGGTTGTTGAATCGGTTTATTCAATGGACGGAGATATTTGTCCATTGCAAAAAGTAGTAGAAATGTGTGAAAAATACGAAGCAAATTTAGTAGTAGATGAAGCACACAGTACAGGAATTTTTGGAGAGAATGGAAGTGGCTTGGTTACAGAATTAGGACTAGAAAAACGAATTTTTGCTAGAATAAATACCTTTGGAAAAGGTTTTGGAACACAAGGGGCTGTCGTTTTGGGAAGTAAAACGCTTATTAATTATCTCATAAATTTTGCTTTACCTTTCATTTATACGACTGCCCCACCACTTTTTCAGTTAGTTTCCGTCAAAAAAGCAATGGATTTTCTTCAAATTTATCAAAAAGGATTAAATCAAAAATTACATCATAATATAGAATTATTTGTTTCTCAAAGTAAAAAGATTTTATATTCAGATTCAGATAATAGTTTTACTAATTCAAAAACACCTATTCAGATTATTCCGATAAAAGGAAATTCAGCCTGTCAAAAAGTAGCTTTAGAATTACAAAAAGAAGGTTTTGAAGTTCGTGCTATAAAATCTCCGACAGTGAAAAAAGACGATGAACGACTACGAATTTGTTTGCATAGTTTTAATACAGAAGAGGAAATTTTGAGGTTTTTGGAGGTTTTATCAAAAAAATTCTAAAAGCGTAAAGTTTAGTTTTTTAAGAAAAAAACTACTACTTGTTTATTTGTTGACTATTAATTTGCTTTTGGATTAAAAAAATGCTTTTTTGTGAGAATTTTATTGTTGTTTCAAAAAGCAAAAGAGAAAGAGTAAATCTTTTATATCAAGCCTAGATAATTATTTTTTATCAAATTTATGAAAAAAATACTGGATAGTTTTTGTGATTATAAATCCTGTGTCATAGTTCTCTTTCTATTTGTATTGCCTTTTATTACACAGGCTCAAGTTAAAACTGTAGTTTTAAAAGGAAATAATGGATATATGATTACAAATCAAGTAGGATTATATACCTCTTCTTCTGATAGTATAAATATAAATAGCATTCAAGATATATCTTTCGAAATACAAGAGAATACAATGATTACTCTTAATATTAATGAGAGAGTGAAATGGGTTAAGATTCCTGTTCGTAATGAATCTGATATAGAAAAGTGGTATTTAGAAATTGGAAACGGAATGGTTGAAGTAGAAATATTTATTCCTATATCTGATAGTATCTCAAATAATAAATTTAAAAAAGTAGCTTTAGGACAATCTCAACCCTTTTCTGAAAGAATCCTAAAAACAGATCAATTTCTTCTTCCTATTAACTTTCCTAAAAACAAAGAAATAACAATCTATCTACGTTTGGAAAGTGATTACTTTCAAGGTGCTTTAAGTATTGCTCCAATAGAATATTATTTTGAAAGAGATCACAAAATAGATATGCTTGAGGGAATGTATTATGGTTTTGTTGTGGTCATGGTCTTTTATAATCTTTTTATATTTTTTACAGTTAGAGAAAAAGGATATTTGTTGTATGTATTGTCTTTGATTTCTTTGGGTTTGGCTAGTGCACAATTAAAAGGTCATAACTTTGAGTATTTGTGGTTTAATTTTCCTCAAGTTAATCAATATGCTCCCACTATACACTGTGTAGCAGGAATATTTGCGATGCTATTTCTAATAAATTTTCTGAATACCAAGAAAAATTCTCGTTTTTTTTATATCGGTTTTTACTGTCTTATAACTTTATTCAGTATAGGAATTGTTGTTAATTTACTTGGTTTTAATGTTGAAGCTTCAGCTACTAGTCAATTAGTTGCTATGTCTTCAGCACTTTATTCTCTAGTAGCTGCTGTTTATATTTATTACAAGGGTTATCAACCTGCCAAATTTGTAGTTATTGCATGGTCTTTTTATTTGATAGGTATAATTTTATTTATTCTTGCAGGGGCAGGTGTTCTTCCTCATAACATGCTTACATCTAATTCTACATTAATTGGTTCGGCCATAGAAATGGTATTACTTTCAGTAGCTTTGGCTGCAAAAATAGATTATTACAAAAAAGAAAAAGAGGAGTTACAAAAAGAGGTATTGAAAGCAGCAGAAGCACAGGCTCGTTTAATAAAAAATCAAAATAAAATTTTAGAACAAAAAGTAGCCGAACGCACCGAAGAGCTAAATACGATTAATGAAGATTTATCAAATAACCTTGTGCAACTAAACGAAAAAAATATACTTATAGATAAGAAAAATCAAGATATTACTTCTAGTATAAATTACGCCAAACAAATACAAGATGCTATATTACCTGAAAAGAAAACGATTTTGGAGTCTCTTCCACATTCATTTGTCTTTTTTCAACCAAAGGATATTGTTTCAGGAGATTTTTATTATTTCAAAAAGGTAGATAAAAGAATAGTCTTTGGAGCTTTTGATTGTACAGGACATGGAGTGCCAGGTGCTTTTATGTCTTTGATAGGAAATGAATTACTAAATGAAATTATTGAATTAAATTATAGAATAAGAGCCTCTGAAATTTTAGATGAGTTAGATAAGAGAATAATTAAAGCATTACGTCAAACGGATACAAGTATAAGAGATGGAATGGACGCAGCTATTTGCGTATATGATTTTGAAAAGCAAATTTTGGAATATGCAGGAGCAAAAAACCCTCTTATTTATGTAGAAAATGATGAAGTAAAAGTAATAAAAGCTGATAGACAATCTATAGGAGGAAATATTGCTAAAAGCAAGTTTGATAAGCAATCTTTTACTACACATACTTTTGATTTTAAGGAATATCAAAATACAAGTTTTTATTTATTTTCTGATGGCTTTCAAGACCAATTTGGAGGAGAAGACGATAAAAAATTTACGACAAAAAGATTTAGAAATACACTGCTAGAATCTTCAAAATTACCTTTTTCTAGTCAAGAAGATTTTTTAAAACAAACTATTCAAGAATGGATGGGGGATACATACAAACAAATAGATGATATTTTGATATTTGGTTTTAAATTATAGTTGAAAATTGAAATTTATTGCAACAAAAAAACTCGGTTATCTGACAATTTTTGTGATAATTTTATTTTTGGTAACACCTAATTTTAACTTGGTCTGTACCGAAGGTCTGACCAAGTTAAAATAAGTACTGAAACAAGTAAAAATGCTTATTTTGTTCAAGTCAGACCTTCGGTACAGACTTGAACAAAATAGAAAATACATTTTAAAAATACCTACTAGTGATTTTCCACAAAAATTGTCAGATAACCAAAAACTCCTCCAAAATTCAAACGAACTTTAGAGGAGTTTGATTTATATATCATAACGTATAAAATGCAGTTCTTCGATTTTATCAAAACCTTTATCACTAGACAAACAAGGAATATTCATAAAAATTGAAGTAGCTGCAATAATTGCATCAGGCAGTTTTGTAGCATATTTAGTTTTTAATTTGATAGTATTTTCCTTTATCGTTTCGTTGATGTCAATAATTATACAATCACTTAAAAACTGCTTAATAGAATTGGTTTCTTCTACTGAAATATCTTTAAATCCTAAAAGCTCTAATTCTGAAACAAAGGATAAGTAAATATATTTTCCATTTAACAGTTGTGCGATTGTTTCATCTCCGTTAAGTAAATACAAAGCTATATTTGTATCTATCAATATACTATTCCCACTCATCTCTCATTTGTTTTTGAATTTCTAAAGGCGATTTTTTGAGTTTTATAACACCACAATATTTGTGAGCATCAAAAATTTTTAAATTCTTTTGAGTGGATTTTGAAACACGCTCAAAAATTTTTTCAATAGTTTCTTTACTATCAGATTTTTTCAAAATTACGGTCATATTATTTTATTTAAAGGTTTTGATTTGATAACGAGAAGTAAAATAAATTTGTTGCGACACAAAAAAACTCCTCCAAAATTCAAACGAACTTTAGAGGAGTTAATTTTTACATAATTCCGTTGCTCGTGTCCTCACGAGCCACAAACATTAAATTATTTCTTTTCAGAATCTACTTCTTCGTAATCTACATCTGTTACGTCTTCTGCATTTGCGCTAGAAGGCTCTTGTGAAGCGTCAGTTTGCTGACCTGCTGCGCCACCCATTGGGTCTTGTGGGTTTCCACCTGCATTAGCGTACATTTCTTGAGAAGCTGCACTCCATGCACCTTCTAATGCTTCTAAAGCTACTTTGATTTTTTCTACATCTTTCTCTGCGTGAGAAGTACGTAAATCTTTCAATGCTGTTTCGATAGCTGTTTTGTTTGCTTCTGAAAGTTTCTCTCCGTATTCTTTAAGTTGTTTTTCAGTTTGGAAAACCATTGAATCAGCCTTATTGATTGTTTCAATATTTTCTTTTGCTGCTTGGTCAGAAGCTGCATTTGCTTCTGCTTCTTGACGCATTTTTTCGATTTCTGCATCTGTAAGTCCAGAAGAAGCTTCGATACGAATTTTTTGTTCTTTTCCACTAGCCATATCTTTTGCAGATACATTAAGTAGTCCATTTGCATCAATATCAAAAGTAACTTCTACTTGTGGAATACCACGAGGTGCTGGTGGAATACCGTCTAAGTGGAAACGACCAATAGTTTTGTTATCTTTTGCCATTGCACGTTCTCCTTGTAAAACGTGGATTTCTACCGACGGCTGATTATCTGCTGCTGTAGAGAATACTTGTGATTTACGAGTAGGAATAGTTGTGTTTGACTCTATCAATTTTGTCATTACGCCACCCATAGTTTCGATTCCCAAAGAAAGAGGAGTTACGTCTAGTAATAAAACGTCTTTTACTTCTCCTGTCAAAACGCCACCTTGAATAGCTGCACCTAATGCTACTACTTCGTCAGGATTTACTCCTTTTGATGGTTTTTTGCCAAAGAATTTTTCTACTTCTTCTTGAATTTTTGGAATACGAGTAGAACCACCTACTAAGATTACATCATTTACGTCAGAAGCCGAGATACCTGCATCTTTCAATGCTTCTTTACAAGGCTCTAAAGTTCTTTTTACTAATTCGTCAGTTAATTGCTCAAATTTAGCTCTTGAAAGTGTCGTTACCAAGTGTTTTGGTACACCATCAATTGGCATGATATAAGGCAAGTTGATTTCTGTTTGCGTTGAGCTAGAAAGTTCAATTTTTGCACGTTCTGCTGCTTCTTTCAAACGTTGTAAAGCCATTGGATCTTTACGCAAATCTACATTATAATCGTTTTGGAATTGGTCTGCTAACCAACCGATAATAACTTGGTCAAAGTCATCTCCCCCTAAGTGCGTATCTCCGTTTGTTGATTTTACTTCAAAAACGCCATCGCCTAATTCTAAGATAGAAATATCAAAAGTACCACCACCTAAGTCAAAAACTGCAACGGTCATGTCTTTGTCTTTTTTATCAAGACCGTAAGCCAAAGCTGCTGCTGTTGGTTCGTTAATGATACGACGAACTTTCAAACCTGCAATTTCTCCAGCTTCTTTTGTTGCTTGACGCTGTGCATCATTGAAGTATGCAGGAACAGTAATTACTGCTTCTGAAACCGTTGTACCCAAATAATCTTCTGCTGTTGATTTCATTTTTTGAAGAATCATAGCTGAAATTTCTTGTGGCGTGTACTCACGGTCGTCAATTTTTACACGAGGCGTATTATTTGCTCCTTTCATTACTTTGTACGCAACATATTTCATTTCCTTTTCTACTTGAGAAAAGCTATCTCCCATAAAACGTTTGATAGAAGCAATCGTTTTTTCTGGGTTTGTAATAGCCTGACGTTTTGCAGAATCTCCTACTTTACGTTCGCCATTATCCAAAAAGGCTACGATTGAAGGTGTTGTGCGTTTTCCTTCGCTATTTGTGATTACTACTGGCTCATTGCCTTCCATTACAGAGACACATGAGTTGGTTGTTCCTAAGTCGATTCCAATAATTTTTCCCATATCTTTTAGTTTTTTTCTGTATTTTGATTGAATTTGTAGAATAGACTTTAGTCTGTTTAGTAGTTCAAATCAAAATCAATTTCTATTTAGTGATTTAAGTATATATTAAAAAATGGAGTGATATTCCTTAATTTTTAAAATAAAAGTTTTGAGTTTTTATCTGACTCAATCTTCTGTTTTAAATTGTATGTCAAGTATTTTACAATAGATATACCAACCTTAAAAAATTACAGAAAACAGAAATTTAGGAAAAAGAATGACAAAAAAAATGACAAATTGACAGATTGAAGGATAGAACTAAAATTATACTTCTTAAAATCAGACAGTTAGGCTTTTATGGAGTTGGAATTTGACAGGGTTTTTATTCTTTATAATTAATGAATTATTTTCCTACTAAAAAATCTATTTTCATCATCTCTAAAACGAACAAAATAAACTCCCTTTGTTCCACTAAAAGAAAAAGAAGCAGCCTTTTGAAATTCTGAAATAGAAATTGTCTTTTGTACTCTTCCCAAAACATCAATTATTTCTACCTGTTGTAATTTAATTTTATCATTCCATTCTATTGAAAAAGAATTGGATTGAGAAGTCATTTTTATTTTTTCAAAAAATGCTTTTTCTTGTTCATTTTCTATGGATAAAACTGTTCGTGTTCTGATTTGTGCTTTGTCAGAACCTCCTCCAGAGCCTCCTGTGAATTGAGAGTAGGCAGGAAAATAAATCAATACTAAGATGAGTAGAATAAATAGTTTTTTCATTTTTATTTTTTTTACGACACCTTGGAAGGTATCAGCTACGTTTATAATTTAATAATTTCAATTCCCACTTTACCAGTTGCTTTTACATAGATACGAACGTGGTCTTTATCAATCTGAATAAAACGAGGCGAAAGCTCAAAATCTCTCAAATCAAACAAAGCTGTTTTTCCTGTTTTGCCTTTTGAAAGTGCCGTTTGAATAATATCTGGTAATTGTTGTACATAATTATCCAAAGGTAAAATGAGCAGTTTTTGTATTTCCTCTTTGACGGTTGTTTTGAGCATCCAATCGGCAGCCGACAATAAATATTCTTCACTCTGCAAATCATAATCAAAATTATCAAAATGAAGAGAATTATTTAGTGAATCAAAACGAGGAGTCCCACTCAAATAAATCGTACTATTTACATCACCTGTTACGGTAAGTTTCATAAATAATTTTTTCCCACTTCCAAAAACCTCAGCATCTTTAATTTTGATTTTATAATCTGTATTTGGGATAACTAAAACGGTATCTTTAATTTTTTTATCTAATAAATCATTGACAGCCTTATAAGGTAATTCGCCTTTTAAATGCAATTCAAAGTCATTTTGAGTTGAGTTTAATGAACGATTTTGTCTTAGAGGAGGTAAATCTTTGAATTTTACTTTGGGTTTTTCGCCTTGCTTTTTGGCTACGACTGTTCGTAAAAGTGTTTTCAGACGAGTAGTAATAAATAACTGATTATCTTTACCTTCAATTTTACTGGCTTCTATTTGTATAGGTTCTGCTAAAAGCCATGTTCCGTTAGTTACTTTTTTTTCTATTAAGATGGGTTCTTGAATTTTTGTCCAAATTTTACTTACTTCTTTTTCTATCACTTTTAGATTTGAAGTTGCTTTATCGACGACCCTTTCCAAATCATCTTTCTTTTGTAATAATTGATTTTCTAAAATTCCTACTAAATCAAAATTGACTCCTAAGATTTTTACTTTTGGTCTTTTTATCCATTCTATTCCTATGTAGGTTGTTTTGGTTTCTAATTTCCAATTTTTGTTGAGGTTTATTTCTGAGCGTAATTTTATACGTAATGAAAAATCTATTTCTTTTGTTTTCTCTATTTTTTTTCCAAAAAACTTTGTTTTTATCATTCTTTTTGATGCCCAAATATGCAGAGGAACAGAATAATACATAAAATTATCTTTGACAGAAATTTTGATACTTTCTACTTTTTTGACTCTTATTTTTAGTCCATCACTTTTTTTGTCTTCAAAACTTTGGTCTTCATAGAGTGTTCCTTTTATGGCTTCATTTATTTTGTCTTCAATTTGTTCGACTTTAAAAGTAATCGGAACTTCCAAAAAAGAAATTTGATGTTCGATAGCTTCATCAAAAGGAAGTATTTTAGGTGAAGCATTTTCACTTCTATCTTTACAAGCACTTATACCAAAAAACAAAACCAATACAAAAAATAGTGTCAATAAAGCGTATTGATTTTGTTTTTTTGATAGAAGATAAAATCTAAATTTCATTACTAATTTTTCATTAAACGACTTATAATTATCTTGAGATTATTCTATTGGTAGCATATAAATGACTTCTTTTACCCAATGCAAACTTCGCAAATATTCCAAAGACAACGGACGAATTTCGGAATCAATTTCAATTACTAAACAAGCAATTCCTCTTTTTCCTTTTCTACTGACGTTCATTGTAGCAATATTGCATTCATCATTGGCAAGGATATTCGAAATAAAAGCAATACTTCCTGTTCTGTCTTCTGCAAAAACAAGAATTGTGAAAAGCCCTGTCGTAAATCCTGCATTATAGCCGTTTACTTCTTCAATTTCTATTAACCCTCCTCCTCGGCTTATTCCTAACATCTCTACATTTCGTTCTCTTTTTTTGAGCTTAAAACGAATAGAATTTGGGTGAAAAGTAGAAGCATTTCCAACTGAACGAAAAGTATATTTTAATCCTGCTTTTTTAGCTTCATCAAAAGAAGTTTTGATACGAATATCATCAGTCGCAAAACCTAAAAGTCCTGCAATGACAGCTCTATCGCTTCCGTGTCCTTCATAGGTACGAGCAAAAGAATTATAAAAAATAATTTCGGCTTCTTCTGGAATATTCCCTAAAATATCGATAGCTGCACGTCCGAGACGAACAACTCCTGCTGTATGCGAACTTGAAGGACCAATCATAATAGGACCTATCATGTCGAAGATACTACTTTTTTCTGTTGCCATTGTTTTTAGATTTATTTTTTGTTGTGTGTTTATTTATATAAAACTACAAAATTACTTTCACAAAAAAAGCCTATTCCATATTGGAACAGGCTTTTTTATAGAAAAATCTAGTTTATATCAATTTTTATAAAATTAGGATTTACTTTACAATCGTAATTTTTTGTTGATATACCCCTTTTTCAGTTTGTACTTGCACGATATACACACCACTAGAAACTTCACCTAGTTCGATGTTTTGTTGCGAACCGTTGTTCAAATCTGAAAGTATTTGTGTAAGAATCACTTTTCCTGTTAAATCCACAACAGTTAAGTTTGCTTTTTGTGCTTGAATTGCCTTGAATTCTAACGTAAAGCTACCAGTAGATGGATTAGGGAAAAGAGAAATTGCAGCACGTTTGTCTGTTTCGTTTTGTCCTAATACAATAGAAGGTTTTAAGAAAATAGTGTTTGAATATGCTCCTACTTCGTAGTTATTTCCTCCTTGATTCAAATAAACGGCACGTACACGGAATGAATAGTTTACTCCATTTACTAAATCTACTTTCAAGAAATTATCTGAAGTAAGTGTAAGAAGAACATCTGGCTCTTCTCCATACATTCCCATATATACCTCAAATTCAGAAATATTTACACCCTCTGGTACTGCTGTCCATTGTAAATCAACAAAAGAATAACCTGCCTGTCCTGTTAATACAGGAACATAATCAGGAATTGGATCTTCATTACATTTCAATACGAATGATTCTACACTACTACATGTAGCACCACTTGCCAAAGTAGTTGTAATAGTAAGTGTATAAGTACCACTTTTATTTACTAAAACACCAGCTTCAGTAGATGCTTCATATTGAATATTATCTCCTGAATACATCCAAGAATAAGTTAGACGATTATCATTTGTAGCATAATTGCTAGTTTGAGCAGTAAGTTGATTTGGCGTACAATCTACATCAATTTGATCAGCAATAGGAGCGATAAGAGGTTTGTAATTATAAATGATTGTAAAATCATTACTTGTAACTTGACATCCTAAGGCTGAATTATCTGTTGCTCTAACTCTATAAGTACGGCTTTGAATAGTGGTGGCAGCAGCGTCGTTGATAGCAATAGTAAATATTGGATTAGTAGAAGTAACTGACAAAATACCATTTTCGAACAATTCATAGGTCATGTCTGTGCTATGAGTAGCATCGGAAGCATTAATATTGAATTGGAATACATTTTCACAACGCTCAAAACCATTTCCAATATTTAATGCCAAATTAGGCTTAAATGTAACATCTACTTCATCAGCTTGTGTACAACCTGTACCACGAGAATCTGTAACTTCTGCACGATACGTTCTTGTTTGAGCAGCACCTCCTGAAGGAAAAGAAACAGCTAAAGTAGCATTTGTAGCTCCCGTAATAGCAATTCCATTTTCAAACCATTGATAAGAAATAGTTGCTCCATGAGAGGCATCACGAGCATCAAGCGTAATTGTTCCAAAAGCATCACACGCTACTATATCAGCACCTAAATCCACGATTGGGTCTGGAACAAAAGTAACATTTACTTCATCAGTTTGTGTACAACCTGTTGGGGCAGGGTCTGTTACAGCTACTGAATAAGTGCGAGTAACAGGGTTTCCGGCAGCAGAAGTAAAGTTTACGTTTAGTGTTGCACTGGTTGCACCAACAATAGCAGTTCCGTTTTCAGACCATTGATAGGTAAAAGTAGCTCCATGAGAAGGATTAGCAGCATTAAGAGTAACTGCACCAGCAGCATCACAACGAGAAATATCAGCACCTAAATCCAAAGTAAAAGAAGAAGTAGAAGAAATAATAGTAACATTTACTTCGTCTTGGCTAGTACAAGGTATTGTAGCATTGGCTGCTTCCACACGATAGGTATCTGTAATATTGGCAGGAACATTAGGAGTAGGAACGACATATGTTGCATTAGTAGCTCCCGGAATAAGCACTCCATTTTTGAACCACTGATACGTCCAGCCAGTTGTAAAGTTGGCTACACTAGCAGTAAGTGTTGTGTTTGTTCCATCTACTCCACAAGTAGAAACATCAGCACCTGCATCTATGGTACAAAGAACAGCACAATTTGTAGTACCCGTTCCACTTGATTGAGTCAAGGTAATATCTGTTGGTTGATTACTATAGTTGGTAAGCATTATCACAAATAACTGACCTGATGCTCCCGTTACGGAAGGAGTTTCAGGGTTAATAAAACCTGAATAACTACAATCAAATGGAGCTAATGTTCCTGAAAAAATTTGCGTACACATGTCAGTCAAGCTAGAACCAGGGGCAAATGGTCCCCAAACGGCAAAGTCAATGTCTCTAATTGGGTTGTTTTGTATCTCTAAGTTTACCGTTCCAGCAGTTCCAATTTCTAAGTAAAACCATGCAGGGTTAGGTTCTGAACCCAAACAACCATAATTAGGTCCTGGAGGAGCTGTGGTAGTACCTACACCAGCAGGATAGAGAATAGGAACATCAACACAAAAAGGAGTTGCATCAATACAAGTTTCTCCTTGTGCTTGTGCAAAATTAGATATAAAAGTAGAAATAAAGAATAGAATAACTACTGAAAAAAGAGTATGAATATATTTTTGATTCATGGTTTTTGTATTTTAATTAATTTAATAGAAATTA
>Ga0210012_1001336_pt1 | contig 23932 bp, 15 predicted proteins | sample CryGeymeta201504_FD_183974 | JGI IMG/M metagenome (GOLD analysis project Ga0210012, IMG submission 183974) | Groundwater microbial communities from Crystal Geyser aquifers in Utah, USA - Crystal Geyser metaG 2015-04 (SPAdes) (version 2) | ecosystem: Environmental > Aquatic > Deep subsurface >... | reverse complement strand
TTGTAGCCGGGTGGTTTATCAATATGATTTGTTTGCGACATAATCATACTTGAAAATATTATGCTGACAAAGTAAAAATATAATAGCTGCAAAATCTTAATGTTCATATCCGCCTCGTATTAGAAATGTTTCTTGCACAACTTGTTTATTAGAATAAACTGCATTTCCGATTGGTTAAACGTTAAGGAAAATATTTTAACTATTCAAGTTAAGTTTATGGGTTAGAAACTATTTCCGTTAGTTCGTCTGTTAGCTAACGGACTCAATATGACAAATTGGAATTTTTCAGAGGTCTGTATAAGTTAAACCGCCAAAATGCGGAGCAAAAAAAAACCGCCCGTTTTTTATCCGTTAGCTAACGGACGGCTTGAAGAATAAACAGAACTTAGGCGAAAATTATTTCATTAAAATCATCTTCTTAACTTTAATATAATTACCTGCAGTAAGTTTGTACAAATACATTCCGCTGGAATATTGCGAAGCATCAAAATTTACTTCGTAGCTGCCCGCCGTCTTAAAATCATTTACTAAAGTAGATATTTCTTTACCGAGAATATCGTAAACTTTTAACGTTACTATCTCCGGCTTAGCAATTGAATATTTTATTGTTGTAATTGGATTGAACGGATTGGGATAGTTTTGCATTAAGTTAAAATCATCCAAAGAAATATTATCAACTTTAACGCCAACAACGCCGCTTTGATAAACCGCCGCTGCAAGGTCGGCATTGGATTGTAGTTCAGCAAGACTGCTGCCCGCTACCAAAGCAAATACAGCATTAACATTATTGTAGGCTGCAATATCATATGGACCTGAAGAAATAAAGCTGCGGTAATCGCTATTACTTATTACTGGCGAATAAACGGTTGAAATAAAATTTTGAAATAATTCTACCCTTGTGCCTCCATAGTTTGTTACACTTCCTCCAACCATCCCGTTTAATGCAATAACCCCATAATAATTAGGGTCTGCCACTCCAACGAAGTCATATTGATAAATTAAATTTCTGGTTATATCGTAACCGCCTCTGTTAGTTGCATAGTCTCCAATATCCCAATCGAGATTAATACCGAGATAGATATTATTTAATGATGTGTTGTTTTCGTTTGTAACCATATAATTGAAGAAAACAAAATCGTCTGTGGTTCTTGAGTAGGTTTTTTGTTTTATGGAGACGTTAAACATGTTATTAGATGAGTAGTCGTTCATTTCGGCAAAACTTATTTCATCAAAGTAACTGTTGGAGGTAAAGTTTTTCATTAGCACATTACTTGAAAAATCAGCTAAGTTAAAACTTCCCATCATTCCTTCGACCCCGCGGGCAGCATCGCCAATTACAAAACCGCCGGTAAATAGAGCATTATTATTGTTTTTATAAATGAAGCCGACTCCAATGCCTGCGTTATCATCTTGCCCGATAATACCGTTATTAAAAACATTAACTTGTACATTTTCGGTTGCATGCGTCAAAGTTTGGTACAACTCCATTATAGTAAATGGTAATTCATTTATTGAATAGACTGCATTGTTTTGTGATGACTCATATCTTATCAAACAATTTTCACTCTCAATTGCCGGTATTGTCCACAAATAGGGTGCGCTTTTGTTAGATGTTATGGTTGACCAATTTTGTCCGCCATCGGGGCTGAATTTTATATTTACGGCGTCAACATTATAATTACCCCAATCGAGATAAACATGATTACCCGGAATAAGATTGGACGCATCGACAGGAGAAATATTTATTAGGTTTGGTTCACTGCCGGAAGTTTCTGATTGAGAGTATTTAACAACCCATGAACCATTTGCCCATTCATAATAGTACATAGTTCTGTTATTCGAAGCATCATAAGAATACTCATATTTAGCTGTAACAGCCCACGCGTTGTTTTGATAACGATAATAAAAAGTATGAATAACTCTGTTTTCTGAATCGTATGAAGATTCATACTTATATGAATAAATCCATGCTCCTTGACTGAATCTTTCGTAGGTCTGTAAGATCATATTATTATTAGAATCATAGGTATATATTAATCTTGAAGAAGTATCCCATCCGGATCCATTCCAAATATAAAAATATCTTACAGAAGTAAGATTATTAGTGTTATACTCGTAATGATAAGAGCTAGATTCGACCCATGTAGAGATATCATAATTGTAAAACGTCATGTCAGAAAGCAAGCCGCTTGGATAATAAGCGTATGTTGTTTTTTGAGAATTAATTGTTGTAACCGAATCAGTATAAATTACAGTTATCGCTTCGGTCATTTGGTCGCTGGCGTTATAAGTATAGTTTGATGAGCTGTAGTTAACCCGCTTCATCTGTGAATCGAATCTTTGAGTTAAAGAGCTTACCGGAAGCATATCATTGTTATAATTTACCGTATATACCTGCATAGGCGTTTTCCCAAGCGCGCCTCTGTAAAAAATAATCTCTTCGTAAATTTTTCCATTTAAGTATTTGTCATAATACTCGCCGATGGAGTACGTGTAGTTAGGGTCGAGTATTCTAGATTGGCGATACACCCAACCGTTATTGGGAGTTAAAATCGATTTGGCAGGTGAGAATTTTATCATCGGATTATTGTTATTTACCGATTGATACTCTTCATCAGGCGGGAATTCGTCATTCAGTAAAACTTTATTTTGAGTAAAAACTGAAATGGCGCTCAACAAAAAAATTGTAATGAACGACCAGTTACGGATAAAAGTATAATTACTTGAAAACATTAGAGCCTCCTTATTTAATAGTTTTTATCTGTCGATTTTAAATCGATTGTTTCAATATTGCTAAAAGCAAATACTGCTTCTTGAACAGCTACATTTTTCTTATGTAATGGTTGAATTGGTATTGGGTATTTCATTTATTTATCAATTTTTATAATAATTTAAGCGATACTGAAAAAACACGAATTCAATTTCAACCGTTTTACTTGTACGCTTCTGCCGTACTGATTTGTTAAAAAAAGAAGTTAACTTGAGAAAATGATACGGCTGTTTATTTTAATGCAAGGCACGTACCATAAAAGGAAGAAGTGTTTTTAGCGAGAATTTTGGAATTGTTGTTTGACTGGTGCTTACTGTAGTTGTTATAGGCGCTAACTTTAGTTAGTAGTTTTTTTGAGGAAAGTTAAAACAAATTATTTTAACCCAATATCTTTAAGCGCTTTATCCAATCCATTACGCGAAATGCCTGCCAAAGATGCAGCTTTAGTATAATTACCGTTTGTTTCTTTTAGTAATGAAGAAAAATACTCGATCTTAAAATTGCGTTTTGCTTTTTCGTAGTTAGTTAAATTTAGTAACTCTGTGCCGCTAATATTTCCATGCTGCAGTATAGCAGGGGGAAGGCACGAAGCGTCAACTATACTGCTCGTTTCATCCATCTGTACAATAGCTTTAAGAATTGTATTACTCAATTGTCTAATATTTCCTGGCCAATCGTAATTAGACAGTTGATCAATTACCACATCATCAAATTCAATTTCTCTTAGTAATAACTTTTGCGAATTTTTTTTAATAAAATAATTTGCAAGCAATGGGATGTCTTCTTTTCTGTTGCGCAACGGGGGGAGATTTATTGAAACAGCATCAACGCGGTAGAAAAAATCGGCTCGCAATTTATTTTCAGAAACTTTTTTTTCAAGGTCTTCGTTGGTAGCCATTATTAGCCTTAAATTTAATTTGGTAGGCTCGGCTTTAGTTTGCCCAACTTTATTTATGGTTTTGTACTGCATAAACTGCAGCAGTTTTAGTTGCGTGTTCTCATCAATTGAAGAAATTTCCGGTATGTAAAGCGTTCCCCTATTTGCTAATTCAAGTTTTCCCATATGCGTTTTCTCTGCGCCGGTAAATGCTCCCTTCTCGAAACCAAATAACTCTGATTCAATTAAATTTTGGCTAAGACTGGAAAGCGGTAGTTGTATAAAAACACTGTTGTTAATTTTACTGCGTTTATAAATTTCGTAAGCTGCAAGGTCCTTTCCGGTTCCAGTTTCACCTTTTATTAAAATATCGCAGTCTAACCTTGCACATTTATTTATTTCTTCATTTACCCTTTGCATTACCTGGCTTTGGAAAATAAAACGGTCGTAATTTTCATCCACAAGGTTTTTTAAATGCGTAACCTTTTTTTTAAGTTCGTTGTTTTCTAATGCGTTATTAATTTTTTGTGTAAGGATTTCTAGATTAAAATCTTTTTGAATATAATCGAAGGCTCCCATGTTCATTGCCTTTACAACCGTATCAACTTCACCGCTATCCGACACAATGATTACAGGCGGCGGCACACTAAACTCTTCTTTCATTTTTCTCAGCACGTCTAATCCATTCATAACGGGCATTTTAATGTCCAGCAGTATGGCGGTAAAATTTTCGTTCCGTAAATAGTTTAGACCCAACTGACCATTAACGGCAGTTTTTATTTCATATTTCTTTTGTAAAAGAAGTTCAATGTCTTTTAAGAAAGGCACGCTGTCATCTATTATTAATAATTTTTGCATTCCAACCGTTGAAGAAATAAAAAATTCTCTCTTAAACCCTACTAAAGGTAATGTTTTTTTTTATTTTTTAAAAGAATTATTTTCGGAGACCAATCGGGGTGGATTATAGAGAAGGAATCGGGAAGCCCTTTTAAAACACTTTGAACCGCAAAATAAATTCCGTGCCTTCTCCGCAGGTTGAATTGAATGTTATACTTCCTCCGTATGTATTTAATGTTTGAGCAATCCAATGTAATCCAAAACCATGCCCGCCGGGTTTTGTTGTAAAACCAGTTGCAAAAATTTTTAATTGATCTTCTTCTTTTATTCCACATCCGTTGTCCTTTATATAAACATAAAAATCAGAGGCGGTTTTTGTTGTGTTAATTTCAATTTTATTCATCGCTCTATTTTCAAAATCAAATGCTTCAATCGAGTTCTGAATCAAATTAGAAATTACTTTTTCTGCCTCGCCAAATGGAATGACTGCTCTTACGTCATTGGATGGATAACTAATCGAAATAGAATAATGCTTTTTGTTTGGGCGGCAATATTTCTTCTCTATGTGTGCAAGTAGATGAATAATCGGTGTGCTTATTTTAGACTCAAAAAGCTTTATGATAAATTGCATATTGGTTTTAATTTCATCTACACTCTGTGCAACATTTTTTTGATATAAACTTATATCTTCCATTTTAAGATTTTTACCCGTTGACTTTACAAAACTGTTCAGTAATGTTTCGAGCTCTTTATTTATTCTTGAAAATTCTTTGCTCTTTAGAATAAGAGTTGACGAAATATCACTAAACTTTGCATCATTTCCCATTTGTAGTAGCATTCCAGAAATGCTCTCAATATCTTTAGACGTTGCAAGTATAAATTCATCTATAACATCATTTAGGCGCTCTAATAATGCCGGATTATTATTTCCAATTGAAGGTAGATTTTTAAAATAGAGTGAAATCCGGTTTAGGTTCATAGCAGAACTCTCGCCATGATGAAAACTCTGAATTTTTTGCAATAAATCTTTTAATGGATTGAAGTCGTCGTTCGCTGCAATTCTTCTATTCTTTATTTTCAGTAAATATAGAGGAATAACTATTATCGCATTTAGCAATGGAACAGCATCACGTACAAAATAATTCCGGGTAGAGTTAATCCAGCCAACCGAATCCGGAAAGAAAAAGTAGACGGTTTCGATGATAAATATTGATAGTAGATATGCCGAAAGGGAAATTTGGAAAAATGTGGATTTTTTTTGTGAAAGTGCGCGGGGGACTATTGTAATCTTTTGCTTTACAAAACCTGTTTTTGCCGAAGCAAGAAATGCAAAAAATAAAATTAAAAAGATGAAAAATTTTATGAGCTGGGATCTAAAATCACTTCCAAATAAAAATTTTATTAAAATCTTTTTTGCAATAAAGTAATAACGGGTTAAACCTTCATGCTCCGAAATAGTGATTATAGAATTGTTTTTAACACTGAATCTTCTAACAATTTCGCTTTTGGGAAATTCTGCTTCAACTATAAAATTGCCGGTTCTCCTGCCCAGCCCAAACTGTTGAATTCTGGAGCCTGCGGCAGCATATCCGCTGTTACTACTTACTTCTCTATATGCCAGCACCGTATCATTAAAAATTAATTTTAATTTTGTGCCGATTCCGCTTCTGTTGCTTTCACTCCCTTCAATTTTTACGCGTATATAATTGTTTGCGGTGTTAAAATTAGTGTAACAAATGATTGCTGATTTATATTGCCCGAGAAGAATATCAAGAGCGCCATTATTATTATAATCGAGCGCAACCGCTCCTTTCCCTTCTGAATACAGCCAGGGTAAATTGGGTATCGACAAAGAAGTTTCGTCTTCAAAAACGGGGGCGTTATTTTTCAGCCCTTTATTAATAAATAGGTGGGGGGAACCTACATCGGTTATAAAAATATCTATCCAGCCGTCGTTGTTAAAATCTGCGCAAATAACTCCATAAGTTCTGTAGGGCTTGCTAAAACCTGCACTTTGAGAAATATCATCAAATATTAAATTCCCACGATTTAATAACAGGTTATTTGGATGGTCTCTATTACCCACAAAAATATCGAGGTCACCGTCATTATCAAAATCTGCAAATACTACGGAATTGCTTCGCTTCAAACTTCCGCAAGAAGCGCCGCTTTTGCTTGTAATATCTTTAAAATATCCTTTGCCCGAATTTAGATAAAGCTTATTTTCTTTCATCCAGTTTGCAACGTAAAGGTCAGGCAAGCCATCATTATTAATATCGCCGAAAGCCGAGCTAATACTTCCCCAGTTTGAGGTCAGCCTGTAAGGGTCGGTTTTTTCAGAAAAATTTATTCCTTTATTGTTTATGAACAATCTATTTGTGTAAAGGTAGCTTGTAAAAAAAATATCGAGATAACCATCACCATTTACATCTGCAAGCGCAGCGCTTTCGCTTCGGTGCATATCAATGTTTAAATTCAGCTCATCGGAACTATTGCGGAAGTATGCTAAACCGTTATTTAGCATTGCAAAATTGTTGCCTTCAAGGTTTGTAATAATTATATCTTCACTGCCCGATTCGTCAATATCACCTACAGATAATCCCAAGTCGAAAGTGAATTTTGAATTTGACCACTTTTCTTTTATTTCTTTTCCAGCGAGACCAAATTTAGATGCATAATTAGTAAGGTACTTAGAATTTAGCTGTTTTCCGGCGTTAGGGTAATAGCAGTTAATATCAATCATATCAACGAGGTAAAAATCTTCAATACCATCGCCGTCAAAATCATTAACAGCGCTTCCATAAATTGAAGACGACTTTTCATACGATTTGCAATAGAAAACACCTCTGGCTTTTACATATTCAATAGGTTGTTCTCTATTGTGCTTCGGTTCAATCTTCAACGAAAATAAATACGGAGGAGATGTAAAGAATATTTGTGTTGAATCTTTATAACCCGCAATATCAATTTTCCCGAATTTAAACTGATATATGATTCTCCATAGATTATTAAAGTTAGAGCCGCCCGGGATGTTGATTAAAACATCGCCGTTTTTTAAAAGTACACAAATGTTATTTTTATTAATTACCGAATAATGATTTATTGAAGTTGAAGATATCCATTCACCGGTTACAAGTTTTAATGAATCAACTCTATAAGAAACATATTGGCTGCCCACTTTTTCGTAGATATAAAATTTATCTTTCCTTTTACTTATTCCAAAATTTATATCCCCTTCAAAAGAAATAAGTTCATACGGATACTCAATATTATCATGCGTTAATAAAGGATCCGGGAAACCCAGGAGAGGGGAAATTTTCGGCGCTGCGGAAGAATCATTGAAGAAGTAAACGCTATCTTTCGAAACAAACAATGTGGCGCCGGAGTCTGATTTGAGATGCAATGATAAATTAGCTGCCGGGTTTATTTCAAGCGGGTAATGTTTTACGCCTGTTATTTCATCCCTATTAACTTCAACAATCTCAAACTCCTGTAACCCAAGAACAAAAATTTCTCTTCCATTTACAAATTTAGCCCCATAAACACCTTCGCTGAATAAGTAAGGCAGCTCAATTATTTTTGTAACTTTTAATTCATCTTCTTTATTTTGCAATTTTCCCCAGATTATTTTATTCCCGGAAGGATTCTTTATATTTTCACCACAGATCAATAAATTGTTATTATTTACAGAAACGTAACTAATCTTCAGCCACTCATTGTCAAAAAACTTAGCCCATTTTTTGCCATTGAAGCAAAAAATAGCTGTGTTGTTATGTGCGAACAATAAATTATTTGTAATACGGAAAGAGTAAAACTCACTAAAGATGCCCGGTAGAGCAAACGTGTCAACGCTCCAGAAATTAGAAGCTTCGTGCAGTTTTTCCACGATTACATTTTTTTCGGGAGGAGGAGTTTTATTACAATTAAGAAAACTGATAAAGCTGATAAGGAATAAGAAAATTATGCCGGGGCGATAACTTAACCAGGAGGTTTTAATTATTGAATGCACTCTCATAAAGTTCTTCCGGGATAATTTAATATTACGATCTAAACATAATATTGCCTCAGGTAAATATCAATTCCTGATTTAATATGAACTTTAATACCCAAGCTTTGTGCCAGATTTAGTTAATCGTTTTATACTTAAACAGAGGCGCTAAATTATTAACGAGTCCGGTCTAAAACGGTAATTATTATCATTGCGAGACGTCCGTTAGCTAATACGTCATTCAAAGGACAATGACATTACTCAACAGAACCTTCTTAGAGTGAACTCATCAATCATTACTTTTGTTGGTATAGGTGCTAACTAAAGTTGTTGCGCAGCCTATGTTTCTGTCATTTATAGTGCGGCATCCGTTAACTAACGGAGGGATTGCGAGCCGAATATGCTTCGTAAAATTGCAAACAAATAGTTTTATCAAAACTCAGAAAATTGTGTTGATGAAGTAAAGTAGTGTATCAGTAATAATAATAGAGTTTCTGCAAAATAGCTTATCTGTCATTTCGAAGGAGTCTTCTGCCAAAGGCATCCCTTTGGGAGACTGAGAAATCTCTTAAGAACATGAGATTTCTCCCTTCGGTCGAAATGACATTAACCTGAAAAATTTATTTTACAGTAACTCTATTATAAGTGCGGCTGGAAAAAGCCGCACTTATTTTTATAAAGCCTACCTAATCAAAACCATCTTTTTGGTTTCCATGTATTCTCCGCTCTTCAATGTGTAAAAGTATGTTCCGCTTGCAAGCCGGGACGCGTCAAACTGCACCGAATGTAAGCCTGCCTCCTTATAACCTTCGACAATTCTTCCCATTAAATTGCCGAGAAGGTCGTATACTTTTAGAGTAGTGAATCCACCTTTAGCAAGGTTATATTTTATAATTGTCGCCGGATTAAATGGATTCGGAAAATTTTGTTCAAGACTGTACGATGTAAATTGAACCGGTTCATCAACGGAAGTAAATACAATTCCAATCTCCGCAGAATTACTTTCGTTATATCCTTTATCGTATGCGGTAACTGCAAAAAATAGATTTGAAGAAGGTATTGATGTAAAATCAATTGTCAGCGAAGTGTCGTTTACCAATCTGAACGAAATCATTTTTGTAACATTGGAAATATCAACCGGCGTAACCGTATCCTGATAAACATTGTAGTAGACTGCTGTGTCGCCATCTGATGCAGGCGCAGGTTTGCCCCACGATAAGATCCACGTTAAGGAATCACTTGTTGTTAAAGAAATATTTTGTGGCGCGAGAGGTTTAATATCATCCTTCCAGGACATGGCTGGGATGTTCGCCGGATATTTATATCTGCCAGCCTGCAATGTTGTTGTTAAACTTTTGTAATTATCTAATATGTATTGTGCGCGGTACATTGTTTGTCCCTGCCCGCCATAACTGCGCGCCGAATCTATCTGCGCAATAATTTCGTTTACTGCCCAATTGCCGTCGTTTGGCGCAAGTCTGTAAATTGCATTAGCGGCATAAATATGTCTTCCGAAACGGTTATTGATCCAATCCATTGCGAGAGAGTCATACCGTGGACATGTGTTTATATCCCAATAAATTTGCGGCGAAAGGTAATCATGTTTTTTCGCCAGCAGCCATCTGCGCGCATCTTGATAAACCTGGTCGTAACCGAGAAAGCCGGTTAAACAATTTGAAAGTTTTTTATAAATACCAATTGGCGCAGAGCCAACCTTAATCATTGGCTTAACGCTTGTTACAGAATCGTACAAAGCATAAACAAACTGTGTGATGTTATTCCTCCGCCAGTCTGCTTTATTTATTCCGCCTCCATATTGTGCATATGTAGCATCGTCATCAAAATCTGGATTTGGGTAACGAATAAAATCGAAATGAATTGCATCAATATAATATTTCCTTACCATTTCCATTGCAAGATTTAAAAGGTAAGTTTTAGTTTCCGGTTTCCCGGGGTCTAACCACCACTCGCCGTTTGTGTATTGTTTTACAAGTTCGGGATGCGCTAAAACCACGTGCTGAGGATTTGTACCCGGAGGAGTTCCTATGCCGTAAACTTTATAAACATTCCACCATGCATGTACTTCTATTCCGAGTGCATGCGCTTCTTCAATTATAAACTGCAGAGGATCGTAACCGGGATTTTGTCCGAGATTTCCTGTTAAAGCCTTTGCCCACGGTTCAATCGAAGAAGGATACATCAAATCGCCGCGTGCACGCACCTGGAACATAACTGTATTAAAGTTTGCGGCTTTAAGTTTGTTAAGTAAGTTTTTCATTTCGTTTTTTTGATTTGATGCGCCGGTAGTTTTAGGCCAGTCAAGATTGAAAACGGTTGTTAACCATACGGCTCTAACTTCATCTTTAGGCTGCGCAAAAAGAATAAAAGGTAATAAAATTAAAAGAAAGATTTTTTTCATCGGAAAGAAAGCTCCGGATATTTAGTTGTAAAAAATTGCACACAAATTTAAGAATATCTTCTGCCGCAAAAAAGATAAACCTTTTACTTTCCTGTTATGAATGATGAGGCTGCCTCGAGAGCATAAAAAACATCCCTCTTACCGGCTTCTACATCTATAAGCATAACCCCAATGTCTTTTGGAAGTATAAATTTAATTTTCCCACCGACGTTTTTTTTGTCGTGCAGCATCAAATCATAAATGTTTTGTTTACTGTGCATAATAATTTTGTTTTGAAGATCAATCTTTCCGGGTAAATGTAAGAAATGCTTCAACCGCTCTTCCGAAATAAATCCTAATCTTCGCGAAAGAAAAACCGCCGAAATTAATCCAGCTATTACAGCTTCGCCATGTTTTATTTTGAAGTTGAGTTCACTTTCAAATGCATGTGCAAATGTATGCCCGAGATTTAATATTTTCCTTAACCCATTCTCTTTTTCATCATTCGAAACAACAGCAGCTTTTATGGCTGCACATTCGATAATAACTTTTTGAATAGTTTTTTCTTCGCCGGAAATAATTTTATGCATCTTGTAATCAACGAATTCAAAAAAGTTTTTGTTAAGCAGAAAAGCATATTTTAATACTTCTCCCAAGCCGCTTAAAACCTCGGAGGCGGGGAGAGTATTGAGAAAATTGATGTCGGCAAATACTTCATTCGGTTGGTAAAACGTGCCCACCATATTTTTTTTGTGCGAGAAATTAATTCCGGTTTTTCCGCCAATTGAACTATCGACCATTGCAAGCAAGGTTGTTGGAATATGGATTAGATTGACGCCCCTCATAAAAGTAGAGGCTGCATAACCGGCTAAATCACCTGTAACACCGCCGCCCACAGCCGTTATAATTGATTTTCGATCAGCGCCTTCTTTGAGAAGAAAATGATAAATCAAATTAAGCTGTTTGAAATTTTTAGCCGTCTCGCCAGATTTCAGAACATAGTATGCGTAGTTTATACCGGCTGCTTCGGAGAAATTTTTTATCGCGTTTGCATGATAATTGTTCACATTTGAATCAACTAGGAAAAAAGTTTTTGCCGTTGGGTTTATTTTTTTCAACTCATCCGGTAATCGGGCAAGTATCCCTTTGCCAATAGAAATATTGTATGAGTTTTTTTGAAGATCAACTTTTATTTTTTTCATCGCTCTTTCCGGTTTAGCCGTTCAATGTAGCGGACAAGTTTATCTACGCTGACGCCCACATTAGTATTATCCGTATCAATAATAACGTTTGCCTGTTCGTAATAAGGTTTTCGACTTTCAAAAATTTTTGTAACACTGTCAATAAAATTTTCTTTCATAATCGGTTCGCCGCTCTCATCTAATTTTAGTACCGGTCTATCTCTTTTAAAACGTACTCTTTTATAAATAGAGTCGAGTGATGATTTAAGATAAACAATTGTCCCGGTATCTTTCAGTATCTGCAAATTAATTTCATTTGCAATTGTTCCTCCGCCGAGTGATATTACTGTAAGTTTTTTTGTGGAAATTTTCTTTAATAATTCAGATTCAATTTCCCGAAAATTTTTTTCACCATTTTCTTTGAAGATATCACTTATCTTTTTTTTGCATTCCGCTTCTATTAGTCTATCGAGGTCGTAGTAATCCCAGCCAAGAGTATTTGCCAGTATAGAACCGATCGTACTCTTCCCTGCCCCCATAAATCCGGTTAAATAAACTAAAGATTTTTTTTCCATTTGAAAGTAAAATTAAGAGAATTTAATTAAAGAATAAACGAATTGTAAAAAAGACCTGCTACGGTTTGTGGGGGCAGATCAAATCGTCACAGATTCACTGAGGCAATAAAACCCGGGAATCATTATTTAACACTGCACTCTCAATTCTAAAGACTTAAAAATGATACGCCAAACCTAATACAAACGTTACGCCGTCAACGTTAATTTTTGAATCGAATTCTTTCTGAGCCAGTTTTAAAGTTTCGCCGTTATAATTTACTGTTTGCTTATTATACCTGCTTGTAACAGAAAATTGCGGATCGCGGAATTTCATTTCAGATTTTAGCGAGATATTGTTTATGAAAAAATAATCCATCGCTACCATAACGTGTATACCGTAAGCTGTTTTTTTCACTGAACTCGAAACACTTGCATCGCCAAATGTACGGATCATCCCGCCGAAGTAATAACCGGCGCCGCCGCCCATTGTAAACTTAAAATTTTCAGTGGAAAATGGCAGTATGTAATAGAGAGAAAATTCAATCGGTATAAGTTTAAATCCATCGTCAACTTTTATGGTTCGGGTGCCTGTGCCGGAAAAGAGGGTTAGGTTTGCGCCTGTCTCAACTGCTTTCATATATTCCGAGCCGAGCGCAATCAAAAGAGAATTACTAATTCTATAACGAATACTAACACCGTAGCTAAACACATCGGACATGGGAAAATTATTATTCCGCAATTGTGGATCGGAAGAATTGGGATTGAGATAAATTCTTGCCGATGTTGTATAAACACCATCGACAACTACGCTGAAATTTTTTCCTTTGAACTGGGAAAATCCTTCAAACATAAAAGTTAAAAATAAAATTACAGTAAAAAATATTCTCATATTAAAATTGATTCATTAATGCCGAAAACAAAATGATCATTTATTCTTTAAAAATCAAAACCCCCGATGAGCCCTTGGATCTTCGGGGGTTATGTGAAAATAAATTAAATAATTAATCGAATCTGCGGTTATCTTTTATATCTGCTTCTTCTTTTAATTTAGCAAGCCACTGATTAAAATAGGTATTTCTTTTTTCCTGCAGAATTTGATCTCTCATCGTGTTTCTTTGAATCGAGTATGCCGAAGAATCAAATTCTGACCGCTCAATAACACTAATGAGATAATAACCGCGGAAACCTTTAACCGGCGGCGAGACTTTATTCAAACCAAGTTCTAATGCTGTTTCAATAAAAGCATAATCTCTGCCGACTGTAGGGACTGAACCGCCCGGTGTAAAGCTGCCAGTTGTTTGAACATTTATTTTAGAATCGTAGGTCGTTATTTTATTAAGATCACCGCTAATTTTTTTACTGAGATCAGCTGCTTTTTGCTTTGCCTTTTCAAATTTTTTCTCCCTGATAACAACGGGTTTTATCTGCTCTTTCACCTCATCAAAAGGCTTAGCGCCCTGTTTAGTTACTTCGGAAATTTTAGCAACTACATAACCTGTGCTTGTTCTGTAAATCTGACTTACATCATTAAGGCTGTTTTCAAAAGCCCAGTTTACAAGACGCTTATTTACTCCGATGTTCGGAATTGAATAAGCTTTCTCATTAAACGGCATTGTTTCCTGAATATTGTAATTCATTAGCTCTGCTTCTTTTTCAAAACCGTTTTTATTTGCAAGGTATGCAAAATCCGTAGCATTATTGGATATAATATCTTTTGTTGTAGCTGAAGCCTCGATAGGATTAACAATTTTTTCAACAACAAATTTCTTGTTGCTTCGTCCGGTTACTTTAATTATGTGGTAACCGTAGTTTGTTTTAACAGGTTTCTGAACTTCGCCAACTTTTCCGTCAAAGCTTGCTTTTTCAAATTCGGGAACCATTGCGCCTTTACCAAACCAGCCCAAATCACCTCCGCGCTTTGCGCTGCCCGGGTCCTGAGATAACTGTTTAGCAAGCTGTTCAAAATCGCTTCCGTTTTTTAACTGAGCATAAAATTTATTAGCTTCCTCAAGATTTTTTTCTTCGCTGCCGAACTGATTAATTAAAATATGAGATACCTTAACTATTGGATCTTTAGAAGGTAAAACAGCAACAAGGTTATAAAGCACATATCCTTCTGGAGCAGCAATCGGTCCAATTAATTGACCTGCTTGCGAATTATTAATTATACTTCCGGCAGATTCAGGAAAGGCGGTCATCTCAAGTGTATCTTTCGAGTAAGGAACGGAAGAATGAATTTCTGCATTAAATTTAAAACTTGCTGTGTCCTGTTTATAACTTTCTGCAATATTCTCCATTGTTCGTTTAACGGTAGCGCTGTCTTCTCCGGAAGCAGTAGTATTAAACATTACAAATTTTAATTTGCGTTGAGCTTCAACTTTATATTTTTCAAGATTTTCGTTGTAATAATTTTTTAAGTCATCATTTGTTACGGTAAACATAGAATCAGGATACTGGTTAACATCCACAAGTGCATATTTTGCATTGATGCTGATATTTTGATCTATAAATTTTCTTTTTATTTCCTGTTCACTTACGGTTACAGAAGCCAGAAGCATGCTTTGAAGTTTTTCACTTAATTTTGTTTGGCGCACATATTCTTCTGCCTGAAGGAGAGCTTCTTTATTTCTTGGATCGAAGAGAGCAGACTCATACATCTGACGATTAAAGTTACCGGTAGAATCAATAAAATTTTGCTTTAAGAATTGAGGCGGATTATCACCTAAAATTGCATCTTTCACTTCTTCGTCACTAACGGCAATATCATATTCATCCATTTTATGCGCGACAAGTTTTTGTGTAACGAGAGCATCCCAAACCTGCTCGCGCAGTTGTTCCATCTGCTCTTCATCTACGTCTTTACCGGTTTGTTTTTTTTGCGCTTCTATCTGCTGATTAAGAAGTTCAGCATACTCATTATAGGTTATTTCTTCGCCATTAACGGAGCCTATAGAATTAGTTCTCCCGCCCAATGCTTCTAAAACATTTGAATCGGAAATAACCATAAAAAGAACGAACAGAGCGCCCACTGTTATAATAAACGCAGGAGCTAAACTTCTCATTTTGGCCATCATAGCCATAATTTACCACTCTCCAGATATTGTATTAAAAATTAAGAGGTCAAAAATAGACACATACACCTAAAAAAGCAAAGTATAATTAATATAGATAAAGGGTTCATAAAAATTCCGGAATTGTATTTGCAAATAAAATTAAAAAATAAAGAACTGTTTTTAGAAATTATCAACCGCGCTTTTCTGTTTTTCAGGATAATTCGGGTAGAATATTACCAAACTGCTTCAAAACAGAAGCAATTTGTTTTAAAATCTAAACCGATTTTACCTTTACGAACTTTAAATAATTATTTTAGAGCGTATCCGGTTGTTGACTTTCAGTTCGCCCCGCTATATATTTATTTTCAATTAAATTACAGTGAGATATTATATGCCAGAAACCGCAGATGATTTTCTTAAATATGTGCCGATTTTTTCTGAACTGAGTGATTCAACTTTAGAACAAATCTCAAAACTGGGTGTGAAAAAAAAGTTCCCTAAAGACTCAATCATCCTGTTTGAACACGAAACCGGCTCCGCACTGTTCGTTATTGTTAGCGGAAAAGTAAAAGTTTCGCGCGTCAGCGAGGATGGCAAAGAAGTTATTCTTACAATTCTTGGAGATTCCGACTTCTTTGGTGAAATGGCAATCCTTGATGGACTAACGCGTTCGGCAAATGTTACTTCCATGGAAGACTCGGAGTTATTTATTATTCAACGTAAAGATTTTTTAGAACTTCTGCAAATTCATCCCGAAGTTTCAATCGCTCTACTTCAGGAACTTACGCAGCGTTTACGCGCAGCAGATATGAAAATTAAATCTTTATCTCTAAAGGATGCTGAAGGCAAAGTTGCAACAGTAATTTTACAGCTTGCAGACGATTTGGGAAAAATAAAACAAGGCACGGTTGAAATAGAAAAATTACCATTTCAGCAAGACCTTGCAAATATGGCGGGTACATCGCGCGAAACAATTTCCCGTACGCTCCATTCTTTTGCAAAAAAAGGACTTGTTGAATTAGACGGCTCTAAATTACGCATTTTGAATTACGAAAAATTTAAAGAACAATACAGTTGATGAAAGAAAGATACCCGGTTCTCATATGATCGGAACAGTAGATTTACATATGCACACAATTCACTCGGACGGCTCTAACTCCCCGGCAGAAATTGTGCGCCTTGCAAAAAAAAATGGGCTTGATACAATAAGCATTACCGATCACGATAGTCTAAATGGTTTTAGTGAGGCTTTTAATGAAGGCAAAAAGTTAGGTGTTGAAGTTATTCCGGGAGTTGAAATTAGTTCCGACATTGGAGACCACGAAGTGCATATTCTCGGATATTTTATGGAGCCTGACAACGAAGAACTTGAGCGCTATTTAGTTTTTTTCCGTGGTGAAAGATATAAACGAGCAATTCGAATTGTTGACAAACTTCGGACTCTCGGGTTTAATATTACAATCGAGGATATTTTACAGGAAGCGCAAAATTCTGCAATAGGCAGACCTCATATAGCACAGGCTTTACTGCGCGGAGGTTTTATTCATTCCTATTATGAAGCTTTTAATAAATACATTGGGAACGGCTGCCCGGCGCATGAAAAAAAAGTTCATATTTCGCCGCAAAGCGCTTTCAAAATAATAACAGATGCCGGCGGTCTTTCATTTATCGCACATCCCGGTTATATGCCCGAAAACATACTTAAAGAATTAATTGAAGTAGGTGTTGACGGGCTTGAAGTTGTTCACCCTTCCCATTCAATGAATCAAGTTAAATATTATCATGGAATTGCAAACGAATTTTTCCTTCTCGAAAGCGGCGGTTCAGATTTTCACGGCGGAAAGAGGGAAGATGAAAAAAATTTTGGTAAATTTACTGTCAGTAATTTAGCGGTTGATGCGATGCGCCGCCGCCTTCTTAAAAATTCAGCTTAAAAGGAAAACAAATGAAAACTATAGAGGGTAATCTTTCTGCAAAAGATTTAAAGTTTGCCATAATAGTATCACGCTTTAATGAATTTATTTGTGAAAAACTCCTTTCCGGTTCAATTGATTGTTTACTAAGACATGGATGTGGTGAAAAAGATATTGAAGTAATTAAAGTTCCCGGTGCCTTCGAAATACCGATTGCGGCGGATAAAGCAGCTTCATCAAAAAAATATGATGCTCTTATTACGCTCGGCGCTGTAATAAGGGGCGCAACACCTCATTTCGATTATGTGGCTGGAAATGCCGCTTCGGGCATCGCTCATGTTTCTGTTAAACATGCTATACCGGTTGCTTTCGGTATATTAACAACCGATACGATTGAACAGGCAATAGAACGTGCGGGTACAAAAGCAGGTAACAAAGGTTGGGATGCGGCGCTTACTGCAATTGAGATGGCAAACCTTTTAAAACAGATTTGAAAAATTATCGGTTAAAGATCGGGTTAATAATTTTCTGCTTTCCCTTGTCGCAAAAAAATATAAATTAGTGTGTACAATTAATCTTCTTATTTAATGAGGTGTAAATAATATTTTTTACTTTTAATGAATTTCCAAACTGAAGGGAATGTTATGATTAAAACATTTGCGTTATTATTTATACTTTTACTTTCCACTCTTCTATCCGCACAGGAGGCAATTAACTGGAAGGTTATGACCGACATGAAAAACGTTTATGACGCCGTTGACGCCTCAAGCGGCATTTGGTCTGCAACCAAGGGAGGAGCTTTTTTCTATTCCTCCGCACACAATAGTTTCAAAACCTTTAATAAATCTGAAGGATTTCAGGGTTCTTTTTTTACTTCCGTTGCTATTGATAAATACGGCAATATATGGTTCGGCAGCCAGAATGGAATTATAGACGTATACAATCCCGAAACTAATACGGTCAGCAGCGTGCTTGACATCTACAACTCAGACAGAAGCCAAAAGCAAATTAATGAATTAAAAGTTAAGGGCGATACCATAATTGCCTCAACCGATTTTGGTATTTCATTAATTGATTCCAAAAGTTTTTTGTTCTTCGATACATTTTTCAAACTCGGCACGATGCAGTCGAACAGCAAAGTAAAAAGTAGTTCTTTATTTGGTCTGTTTTATGCCGCAACAGAAAATGGTCTTGCGGTGCAAAAGCGGGGCACAGTAAATCTTTCCGCACCGGAGTCGTGGATAGTTTATACAAATTTAAATGGGCTCCCTTCTAAAAATGTTTTGAAGGTTGTTGAGTATAAAAATCAAATTTTAGCGGTTACAGATAAAGGACTTTCAAATTTTGAAAATGACACATGGGTTCCATTCATTCCCCAACTAACAAACCAAAGTATATCCGATGTTCTTTCTGTGGACGATTCCCTGTTTATTTTATCCGGTGATACTGTAAAAGTATTTGCAAATAATTTATTAACAGTTAAAGCTCAACTTCTTAATCCCCTACGAAAACTTTTTTACAGTTCAAATGGATTATTAGGAATTTCAAGTCTAGGGATTTTTAATTTTGAAACCGGGGAACTCACTTATCCAAATGGTCCGAGCGCAAATCAATTCCCATCTATTGCTGTAGATCCCGATGGACACTTGTGGAGTGCAAGCGGGAAAAATAATAGAGGCGTCGGCTTCTACGAATACGATGGCACTGAATGGCGGAATTACGATATGAGCAATACTACGGCTTTAACTACAAATGACTTTTATAATATTTATGCCGCTCCCGACAATACAATATATGCCGGTAGTTGGGGGCGTGGTTTCCTCTCCATCAAAGATGGTAATATTAAAAGATTTGATGCAAATAATACCGATATGCAGGGACAAAGCGGAAGTCCAAAATTTTTAGTGATAACTGGTTTTGCAACCGATAGTAAAAACAATACATGGATTTTAAATTATGCAAGCAACAACAGAAAAAATTTAAGTGTGCTAACGCCCGATAGCACATGGCATCATTTCGTTCATCAGTCAACGCCTACCGTGCCCTCGGAAGAATATTATAATCTCATAATTGACCAATATGACACAAAATGGTTTTATGGTTTAAACTCCGCAAAGCCCGGACTATATTATTTTAATGAAAACAAAACTTACGAAGACGATGCCGATGATCGTTATGGTTTGTTGGATGACGGCAGCGGTTTACTCTCTAGATCAATATCTTCTATTGTTATAGACAAACGAGGAGATATTTGGGTTGGGACAAATTCGGGCGTAAATATTGTCAGCGGGCAGGGAACAATATTATCCTCGCCCTCTCAAAATCCTCCGCTTCGCATCACGTCAGTATTCGGCCTTCGGCAGCAGGCTATAACCTGTATGGCAGTTGATCCATTAAATAGAAAATGGATTGGAACCAACCAGGGTTTGCTGCTTGTCAGTTCTGATGGTACAAGTTTGTACGAAACTTATACCGCAAGTAATAGCCCCTTACCGGCGGACAAAATAGTCAGCCTTGCAGTTGATGATGCAACCGGTAAAATTTATGCGGGAACAGATGACGGAATCGTTTCATTTGAGACAACAGCAAAAAAAGCGGCTGATGCTTTTACTGAACTCTTTATATATCCTAATCCTTATAAACTGAACAATAGTTCCGGACGTCTTACTATTGACGGTTTAATAAAAGATGCCGACATTAAAGTTCTCACGATTAATGGCAAACTCATTAAAGAATTTTCATCGCCCGGCGGAAGAATAGCCTATTGGGATGGAAGAGACACAGCGGGCAAGTTCGTTGCGAGCGGTGTGTATTTAATAATTGCTTTCGATAAAGAGGGGAACAACATCAAAACTGCAAAAGTAGCTGTGCTGCGGCAATAAAATTTAAAAAAATAAATGATCGATCTTTTAAATATTTCCCTCCAGTTTGGGGGGAAATTTCTTTTTAACGGTGTTAATTACAAAATTAATGCGGGCGATAAAATTTCGCTTGTGGGCGCAAACGGCACAGGCAAATCATCTCTATTAAAAATTTTAACTGGTCAACTTCAGCCGGAATCGGGCAAAATTATAAAACAAAAAAATGTGCAGGTTGGTTACCTGCCGCAGGATCATGTAACACACTCCGGTAAATCATTAATCCAGGAAGCAACCTCTGCATTAACCGACATTATTAAACTACAACAAAAAGAAAAAGAAATTACCGGACAGTTAGTATCATCTTTATTAACTGATGAACAGCGGGAAGACCTTGTTAATCAACTTGGTGAAGTGCATCACCGGTTAGAAGAACTTGACAGTTATAGCGCAGAAGCCCGCGTAAAAAAAATTCTCCTCGGTTTGGGATTTACTCGGGATGAGTTTGAAAAACTGACGGATGAATTTTCCGGCGGCTGGCAGATGAGAATTGCTCTTGCAAAAATTCTTATCTCGCAGAATGATATGCTGCTAATGGATGAACCGACAAATCATCTTGATATCGATTCGCTTGAGTGGCTAATAGATTATTTAAAAAGTTTTAGAGGAGCTTTATTAATCGTATCACACGATAAAAGATTTGTTAATGAAATAACAAACAGAACTCTCGAAATATTTTCGGGAAAAATAAATTCTTTCCGGGGTAATTACGACGCTTATCTCAAATTCAAGGACGAGCGGGATGTGATGCTCGAACATCAATTTGATCTTCAGCAAAAAAAGATAAAAGAGACAGAATCTTTTATAGAGCGTTTCCGCTACAAGGCAACGAAAGCAAAACAGGTGCAAAGCCGCATTAAACAGCTCGAAAAAGTTGAGCTTGTTGAACTGCCCGAAGGAACAGCAAGCATCAATATTCGCTTCCCCGCTCCGCCGCCAAGTGGGAGAATTAATGTTGAGCTTAAAAATATTAAAAAAGCATACGGCAGTAATCTAGTCTTTAACGGACTTAATTTTATCGTCGAACGAGGCGAAAAAATTGCATTCGTTGGACCGAACGGCGCTGGAAAATCTACACTCGCAAAAATTATCGCCTCTGTTATCAACTTCGATGAAGGCGAACGAATGCTGGGATATAATACAGTTGTGTCTTACTATGCGCAGGACGTAGCGGATGAACTCAATCCCGAATATGATATAATCGAAACGGTTGAAGGGCTAGCGGAAGATAAATCAATCGGGCAGCTTCGCTCTCTTCTCGGCTCTTTTTTATTTAGCGGCGATGATGTATTTAAAAAAGTAGGCGTTCTTTCCGGCGGCGAAAAAAGCAGGGTTGCGCTTGTTAAAATTCTTCTTACAAAATCAAACTTCATTATACTTGACGAACCTACAAATCACCTTGATATTTCTTCAAAAGAAGTACTGCAGCAAGCGCTGATAAATTTCGCCGGCTCATTAATTCTTGTCTCTCACGATGTCGATTTCCTTAAGCCGATTGTTAATAAAGTTGTTGAAATTAGGAAAGGTAATGTGCAAACATTTTTAGGCGGGATGGATTATTACTTAAGCAAGCGGCGCGAAATTCTTGACCGGGAAGAAGCTGTCAAAGATCAAGTTGGCGATACTGGATTAACAAAAAAGGATCAAAAAAGGATAGAGGCTGAGAAAAGACAAAAAAGATATCAGGTTACAAAAGATATAATAAGTAAAATTGCCGGGCTTGAAAAGAAGATCGAAGAAACTGAATCAAAAGTCAAAGAGATTGAATCGTTACTCGCCGAGCCATCAACTTACGGAAATGCGGCAGTGGCAAAAGAAAAAAATTTAGAGTATGTTCAGGTAAAAGAATTGCTTAATAGTTTGATGGAAGAATGGGAACAACTCTCTGTAAAGCTTACCAATATTGAAAAACAATTCGATTAGACTTTTATATTTAAAAGTTCTCCCACAAGTGATATACCACCAAATAATGCAGCGTCATCGCCAAGTTTTGTAATTTTTATATGTGTCGTCTTTGCGGAGTCTTTTAAAGCATTCTCGGCAAATGATTCCTTAATTGGCTGTATCATAAAATTGCCCATAGCTTCAACTACCCCACCGCCCAAAACTATAGTGTCAAGATTAAGCAGGTTGTTAATATCAGCAAGCACGCGACCGATATAATTGCTTGCTGTTTGCAGATGCTTTTTAACAACAGCATCATCGGCTTTTACTGCTTCTAAAAGCATTCTGCTTTTTATTCTTTTGCCGCTCTTAATTTGTTCGGCAAGAAAACTTCTTTTGCCTGAATTTACATCATCAACAATATTTTTAACAATTGCTGTTCTGCTTGCAACCGCTTCGAAACAGCCGGTGTTACCGCAGCCGCATTTAGGGCCTGATGTATCAACAACTCTATGCCCAATTTCGCCTGCTACAAATGTGCTGCCGCGATAAATTTTTCCATCGAATATTAAACCACCGCCTATGCCTGTGCCCACGAAAACAACTAATACATTTTTGGATTTTTCTGTCAACTCAAAATTTTTAATTCCGAGAGCGGCAAGATTAACATCATTTTCAATTAAAACCGGGTAATCGATTAGCGGCTGTAGTTTGTCTTTAATAAAAAAGTTTTTTAATCCGAGGTTTGGAGCTAGACCAATTTTGCCAAGCTCCGGATTAACCGATCCGGGTATCCCGAGACAAACAGCCTGAATGTAACGCGGTTTTAATTTTCCGGTTGTGATTACTTTGTTTACTACTTCGACTATTGCAGCAACATATTCCTTTGGTTTTGCACCTTCTTTGGTAGGCTGTTTAACACGCGCAACAATGCCTTCCTTTGAATTTATGGCGGCGCCTAAAATTTTAGTGCCCCCCATATCTATAGTTATCACATATTTTTTAGCCAAAGCTTATCCTTACAAAAGTCTTGTTTATTACTGCCGAGATGATGTGAAAAATTAGGTATAAAAGAAGAATTATCAAAGTTGATAAATCTCAGAACTCTTCTGACATTGCTTCCCCACAAAGTTTGTTTTTCAATAGGCGCCGATTTTTTTAAAATAATTTTTGAACATAAGCCTTTAATATTTAACTTTAGCCAATGGAAAAAGTAAGACCGTTAAAAAAGTTCGGACAGAATTATCTGCAGGATCAAAATATTCTAAACAAAATTGCAGATGAGATAAATCCCCAGCCTGAGGACCATGTTGTGGAAATTGGACCGGGTACTGGCGCATTAACCGAAAAGCTAATTAATAAAGCCGGCAAAATGACTGCCGTTGAGATAGACAAAAGAGTAATTGAAAATTTACAGTGTCGTTTTCCCACTCTCTATCTTATCAGTAATGATTTTTTAGAAGTTGATTTAAATTCAATTAACAGCGAAAATAAAAAACTCCGGGTCGTGGGGAATATTCCCTACTATCTAACCTCATCAATTTTATTTAAACTTATCG
>Ga0210012_1001330_pt1 | contig 24041 bp, 26 predicted proteins | sample CryGeymeta201504_FD_183974 | JGI IMG/M metagenome (GOLD analysis project Ga0210012, IMG submission 183974) | Groundwater microbial communities from Crystal Geyser aquifers in Utah, USA - Crystal Geyser metaG 2015-04 (SPAdes) (version 2) | ecosystem: Environmental > Aquatic > Deep subsurface >... | reverse complement strand
CGACATCCGCGCGGAGAAAGCTGCCGCCCGTGCCGCCAAGGCCGGGGACGACGAGCTGGAACTCGACCTGTAACCAACCCTCCCCCCGTACGCTCGCCTCGAGCCTCTGCGGGGGCTTCACTGCACACCGCGAGCCGCCGCGCTCACCCTGTGTTAATTCGCAAAGGAACCTCCCCATGAAAACTTCCGCCTTCCACCTCGAAACCTCCCCCTTCGCCATCTCCGTCCTTGTTGGTATCGGCGGCGAGCCGCCGGAATTCTACTTCACCACCTTCGACCTCGTAACCGGCGACTGCCGCGTCCACGGGCTGGCCGGTGAACTTCCCGTTCCATTCTCCACGCTCGGCGACGCGCCTTTCGACCCGCGCGATGAAGACCGCGTTCTCGCCGCCGCAACCTCCGCCGTTATCCTCGCCATCTACCATCCCGCTCTCGACGCGGAATAAGGGCGGGAAAGGGGTTGCAATGCTGGGGTAAATGGGGGACAATAATCCCCAATGAATGACCCCCATTCATTCCGCCTTCCCAGGTGGCAACCCTCCCCCCAAGGGGAACGTAATAAAGGAACCGAACCATGACTGAAGACCTCAACCTTGACCTTTCCGAATTCGACGACCTTTCCGATGAGCTCGAGGGATTCGACGAGCTCCTCGCGAAAGTAACCCGCGAAGGGAAGGGGAAGAAAACGAAACGCACCTTGAACATCGGCGCGCTTCCCCCGCCTCCTCCTGCACCTAAGTGGAAGCCCGTTGCGCGAACCCTCCGCATCCTCCGCCAGACCTGTTCCTGCGGCTGCGAACACACTTACCAGCAAGGCGTGTACCTCGAAGAGCTCGCCACGAACTGCCCCGGCGACGCTCGCCGCTTCACCTCCCTCGCGAACCACTGCCTCACCGACGAAATCTTCGCCCTCCCGCAACGCATCGAGGTGAGCTACGAAACGGTGGACTACTGCCATCTGTGCTTTTCCTTCGAGGATGTTGTCCGCCGGATGGGGCCAAAGCAACCTTCCCCCCAACTTTCCCTTTCCTTCCACTAAGGAGTCAACATGACCGCATTCCACACTTTCTCTCACATCCTCGACTTCGGCGACATCGGCGAGCATTCCGTTACCGTTGAAGGGGAGTACATCCCAGCCGATACTACCGTAGGTCTTGGCGCAAGCTTCGACCTCTTCTCCGTCTACTACCAGCCTCCGGAGGACACTATGGAGCTTTCCCCCTACAGGCGCCGTTTCATCAATCAGTTCGTTCAAGTCAACCTCTACCCCGCCCTCACTAGCGAGGCAGAAGACATGCTTAGCGAGGCCGGCCGCATCAGTTACGAAACGGAGGTGCTATGAGCCTCGCCCTTAACCTAGACCCTCGCGCGCTCCGCCACGTTGTCGAGGCCGGATTGAAGGATGGAACCCTCTATGACCGGCCTTTCCTCGACCTCTACGGCGAAGCCCTCGGTGACCCCAATGCTGAATGGGAAGAAGCTGCCGACAAAGCGCTGTTCAAAGCTCTCGTCGAGCTTACCGTTGCCCATGTTGAAAAGGAACGGAACGGCGCAAATAAACGCGGAAGGCCCGCTCGCTCCGTTCCTGCCGTTAAGTGGAAGGTTTCCATCCGCCACGACCTCGCCCTCTACATCGACATGCTCCTCGCCGACCCAGTGCGTGGCGGCCTCGGCTACGGCGAGCGTTCCGCCCTTATCGAGCGCCTCGTCCTCGACTGGGCGCGGAAGAATGGGTTTAAGGGTTAGTCATGGCCACCTACAACTCCAACGACCTGACTCCCGAAGAACGCCGGTTCTACGCTGGCCAGTGGTGCTGCCCCTACTGCGGGAAGGTCAGCCGAAGCCTCGGCGAAGCCGCCCCGCTCTGCTGCGGGGAACTGCATTCCTACATCGTAACCGCACCTGCACCGAAGGATAAGGGAGGAGAATCGAAATGAACGCACTATCAGCATTTGAAAAAGTCGCACTGCAAATAGAAGTCGCTGAATTGCGCAAACAAGTAGCCGAGCGCGATGCGCTTCTGGCGGAGAAGGATGCAAGGACGGCAGGGGAAATAAGACTTGCAGAGCAGCTAGTCCCACATGACCCTGACAATGGAATATACGGAGACTGCTACAGAGCAACACTAGCAACCTTACTTGGCCTCGATACTGAGCAAGTCCCTCACTTCCTGCATGACAACTGCGATGCGCTCACATTCAACACTAGAGTGAGTGAATACCTCGCTCAGTTCGGATTAGTCTATGTGAGCTTTAACGCTTGGGACATTCCACAGTGGAAGAAGGATGCAGGAATAACTATTCCTATCTACCATGAGATAGCAGATGACAGCCCAAGATTTAGTGGAACTGGGCATTCTGTAGTTGGCTGTGATGGTAAAGTCTTTCACGACCCTCATCCGACCAAGCTAGGGCTTCCTAAAGTAACAGAGGCAAGAACGATTGGATTCCTAGTTCAAGCATATCCGAACGCAAAGGACAAGATAATAGCCGAACTCAGGGAAGCCCTAGCCAAAACCGTCCCCTCCGAAGCTCTGGAACGGGCACTGGCCGCGCAGCGGGGGAAATGTCCGCTACATCTCGGAGCAGAAGATTCGCCGCCCACTACCGCCGCAGATTAACAACGAAGGAGAATGAAAATGCCCATAAACGAACTCATCTTTACCTCCGACGAAGTGGTGCTGATCGCCGCCGGGTCTTGCATCGCCGGTGTTGCGTTGCAGATATTTTGGGAATGGCTCGGAAAATAATTAGGAGATTAAAATGCTAAAGAAACTTTGCCGCCACCTTCGCGCAGTGTACACCGTACATAAACTTAACGACCTGCTCGACGACGCCGCTTTACTACGTGCCGGAGCGCGAGCGCGTGCCCACCTCGCGGAGCTTGCAGTGCAAGTGGCACTGGAGAAAGAAGCCGAAGCCTACGCCCTTATGCGGGAACTAGGGGTTCTGCGGGACGGAGGCCCTCCCACCTCCGCAAGCCCCGACGAAACCGACAACTGTTTTTAGAACCGAAGGAGATTGAAAATGAAAATCAACAAAGGGCAGATAGTAGCGATAACCAGCGGGGAGTACTCGGACTATTGCTTGCAAGGGCACTGGTTAGCAGGCCGCGATTTTGACGTGGAGCAAGAGCTCGCACGGTTTAAGAAGACAGGGCCTTACCGCCTCCCTCCGGATAGCGACCTCGAGGGCAGTGATGACCGGTTTATAGCTTGGGCTGTACGAGAAGAGCTACTAGTCCCCCTCGAAGATAACGCGGTGGTGGAACTATGGATTGGCGCTTATGGCCGACTGCGTGCGGAGTGATACCCATTAGCGAAGCAGTAGCGTATAAGTTTGCATTGCTTAGCGGAATGGGGGACAATCATTATACATAAACGCCCCCCATTAACCCTTACCCCTTAACCCTTAGGAGCCACACAATGTCCCAATCCTTAGTCGATACCCTCAACGAAGCGCGCCGCCGCGTCCTTGCTGGCGAAGAGCTCACCATCGAAGAGCAGCGCCGCTATATCCAGATGCTCCGCGACGCTCGAGGAACCGTTCCCACCGGGCCTTCGAAGTCAAAGTCGAAGTCGAAGTCGAAGGCCTCCGCCGCCCCTATTTCCGACGACGACCTCTTCGCCGACCTCGAAAAGCTCGGCCTTTAACCTAACCTAACCCGGAACCTCTACCATGACTCAGCACCGCATCCTCGCCGACGCCCACCGCTTACTCGCCACCCCCTCGCTCGAGACTCTGAGTTTTCCTCAGGCCATCGACAACACAATCCGCTCGACCTTCGCCCACTGCCAGCAGAAGTTCGTCTACTCCCACCTGCACAAACTCTCCCCGCAGGGGACTAACGTCCACCTTCACGCTGGCGGCGCCTTCGCACACGGGATGGAAGCTACCCGCCGCGCCTACTTCGAGCAAAACCTCTCCCCTGACGATGCGGTAGCTGTCGGCGTGGGCGCGCTCATTAAGTTCTACGGCGACTACGAAGCCCCCGAAGGGTCAGCCAAGTCCCTCGAGCGGATGGCCGGCGCTCTCGAATACTATTTCTCCATCCACCGACTCGACAACGACTTCCTCACCCCCTACACTTCCTCCTCCGGCGAGCGGGGAATTGAGTTTTCCTTCTCCATCCCGCTTCCAATTCCCCATCCAGACACCGGCGAACCGCTCCTCTACTGCGGTCGCTTCGACATGCTGGCCACGCACAAGAATGGCTCCCTCTTCGTCGTGGACGAGAAGACCTCCACCTCCCTCGGCGCACAGTGGTCGCGGAACTGGAACCTCGATTCTCAGTTCACGGGCTATCTCTGGGGCGCGCAGCAGTACGGCCTCCCCGTATCAGGCGCCATCATCCGGGGCATCTCCATCCTCAAGACAAAGTACTATACCGCCGAGGCAATCATCTACCGCCCTCAGTGGCAAATCGAACGCTGGTACTCGCAGCTTCTCCGCGAGGTCGAGTACATGCTCCGCATCTACGCCGATACGAAGCTTGCCTTTGCCAATCTCGACAAGCATGGCTGCAACGCCTACGGCGGGTGCGCTTACGAACGCCTCTGCTCCTCCCCGAACCCTGAAGCCTGGGCTTCCCAGTACTACGAAACGAACACCTGGGACCCCCTTCGCCGCGAGCATGGGGAGGGCTAAGCCGTGCCCGCTGAGTTCACCCAGTACATCTTCCTCCGCAAGGAACTTCTCGCCGTCAGCAAAGTGGGGAAGTTCTGGGTTCGTGAGCAACTCTGCGCCCCCTACGGCGAGGCATTTTTCTGCCCCATTTGCGCGGAGGTCTGGGCGACCGTTACCGTCGAGGGGCAGCCCACGCACTGTCGCAACGCCTTCTGCGAGCGCCACGAAATCGGCGACCGCCTCGGTACGTGGAGCTTCGGAACCGTGGAACGCTGGCAACTTCCCGGCAGTCTCTGGAGCAGCTACGACAGCGTGTGGAACAGCCGCCTCCCCCCTGCCGCACTCCAGCGTGAGCTCCTCCTCACTATCGCGTACAGGGAGAAGGAACTCAACCAACCAATCTACGCCGACAACCTTTACCCACCACGCTTAGGAGCTTAACCATGCAACAACAGCCTCACCCGTACCCTGCAACACCGGAACTGGAAGCCGCGCACCTTCACCTCCGCGCCAACCTTCCAATCGCCGGACACCTCCCTCCTCCGGAGCGCCTTCCCTTTCTCCGCCGTCTCCGTGAGGAGCTGGCCAATGCAGAGCTTTTCCGTCCCACCCTTCACTTACCTAAGGAGCACTAGCATGGCAGAACTCAACATAACACCTTCCCCCATTCCCGGATTCAAGGCCTTGATGGTCGGGGAAAGCGGCACAGGCAAAACCCACGCCATCCGCACCCTCCTCGATGCCGGCCTTGAGGTCTTCGTCCTCTTCACCGAGCCGGGAATGGAGGTTCTCTCCGACATCCCTTCGGAAAAGCTCCACTGGCACTACATCCCTCCCGCTTCCCCCGACTGGTCGGACATGATTGACTCGGCACAGAAAATCAACACTCTGTCCTTCGAGTCGCTCGCCAAGATGTCCGACATTAAGAAAGGCAAGTACACGGAGTTCATCCAAGTTCTAACCTGCCTTTCCAACTTCACCGACGAGCGAACGGGGGTGAGCTTCGGCGCGGTCGATAGCTGGAACACCGACCGAGTCCTTGTCCTCGACTCTCTCAGCGGCTTAAGCATCGCCGCCATGAACCTCGTTACCGGCTCGAAGCCCTGCAAATCTATGGCCGACTGGGGGGTAGCCCAGGATAACCTCGGGCGGCTCGTGGACAAACTTGCCACCTCCCTCCAGTGCCACTTCATCCTCACCGCGCACCTCGAACGGGAATCGAATGAAGTTACCGGCGGCGTGGAACTAATGGCCTCCACCCTCGGAAAGAAGCTTGCGCCAAAGCTCCCCCGCTTCTTCTCCGATGTCGTCCACTGCATCCGCGCGGGTTCGACCTTCCGCTGGTCAACGGCCTCCATGAATGTTTCGCTGAAGGCGCGCAACCTCCCCATCTCCGACAAAATCCCCGCTACCTTCGTCGAAATGTTGGCGAGCTGGGTGCGGCGGGGCGGGCAAGTACTGCCAACTCCCAAGGCGTAACGGGGGGTTGCATTGCTCCCACAGTTCCCGCACAATGGCGAACGCATCACGTAATCGCATAAGGCCTCACGCGCATGAGCTTATCATACCGCGGACTTTGTACCATAACCGTAACTTTTAAGGAGTAACAACCATGTCTCAATTTGACCCTGACCTGTTCCTTTCCACTCAGACCGCTTCCGCACTCGATACCCAAGCCGTTCCCGTACCGGAAGGAGAATACAACGCTGTTATCAAGGATGTCGCCGCTCGCCAAGTCAAGGATTCCATTATCTTGGATGTGAGGTGGGCAATCGACGACGCTAACGTAGCGGCAGTAACCGGTCTTACAGAGCCAACCGTGCGCCAGTCTGTATTCTTGGACATGACTGCTGGTGGCGGCCTTGACACCTCGAAGGGCAAGAACATCCAACTGGGGCGTCTGCGCGAAGCATTACGGCAAAACATCGCCGGCCAGCCGTGGGCACCTGCAATGTTGGTAGGTAACGTTGCTCGCGTTACTGTGAAGCACCGTATCGGTGGCGAGGCAATCTACACTGCCGTTAAAGGTGTTGCTGCGCTGTAAGGCGCAATGGTAGTAGGTCTACCTATCAGCGCATTGTGAGGGTTTTATTCCTTTTCCTCCGCAGTGGGCTGGTAGATTAGTCCTACAGCCGATGGGCTAATCCGGGGTTGCGCTGGCTTTCCTCGTTAAGCTCTCCACACCTGACGGGAGGCAGGTAATCGGCGTAGTCGCCTCCCACCCCCACCACCTTCACTACTATAAAAGGAACTCAAGATGCTTTTCGTAGCCCTTTCCTCCCTCGCCATCCCCGACAACCGCCAGCGCCGCACGTTCACACCGCAGGCCATCGCCGACCTCGCCGCCTCCATTCAGGATAAAGGTTTGTTCCACCCTATTGTGGTGAGGAAGGAGGGGGAGGGGTACACGCTGGTGGCAGGCGAGCGCCGCTACCGCGCCATGCTTTCCATCCTCGAATGCGGTGGGCAGATTGAATGTAACGAAGAACTTGCTCCCCCCGACCATATCCCGGTTACGCTGCTGAAGGAGCTTTCTCCCCTCGCACTGAAGGAAGCGGAACTGGAGGAGAACACTCGCCGTGTTGATTTGTCGTGGCAGGAACTCGCAACCGCCACCGCCGAGCTTCATGCGCTCCGTTCCGCTCAAGCTGCCGAAGGAGGGGGGACGCAAACCTTCGCCGCGACTGCTGCGGAAATCCTTGGTGGGGAAGCCGCCGACAATCTCGGTGCAGCCCCCTCGCAAGTTGCCGACGCCGTTATCCTTTCCCGCTACCTCGCTGACCCGGAAGTCGCCGCCGCGAAGACGCAGAAGGAAGCGATGAAGGTCGTCGCAAAGAAAGCGCAGCGCGCGAAGACGGCGCAACTCGCAGAGCAATATGAAATCGAGAAGCCGGCCTCCCCCCACACGCTGCTGGAAGGTTCCGCCCTCGACCTCACCGCCGACCTCCCCTCCGACCATTTCCAAGTCATCCTCACTGACCCCCCTTACGGCATCGACGCTGATAAGTTCGGGGAGCAGTCCGACCACGGGCATAATTACTCCGACAGCGAGCAGTACTTCAACGAGCTCGCTCAGCACATTGCGAAGGAAGGCTTCCGTATCGCCGCACCAAAGGCCCACGCCTACGTCTTCTGCGACCCCCGCCGCTTCGCCTTCCTCCAGCGGTGCTTCGAGGAAGCTGGCTGGTACGTCTGGCCGATTCCGCTAATCTGGGCTAAGACCACGGGAATGCTGCCGCGCCCTGAGCACGCTCCCCGCCGGATGTACGAGGCTATTCTCTACGCAATCAAGGGGAACAAGCCGGTGCTGCAGGTCAAGGGCGATGTCATCTTCGTTCCCTCCGTTCGCGGCCTCACCCACGGTGCGCAGAAGCCGGTTGACCTATACTGCGACTTGCTCTCCCGTTCCGCTAGCCCAGGCGACCGCGTCATCGACTTCTTCGCAGGTTCCGGTACTATCTTCCCCGCCGCCAGCCGGATGAAGTGCTACGCTACCGGTATCGAGCTGGACACAGATAATGCGAACCTCTGTCGCGTTCGCATGAGCGAGCCGGAGGACGCTGGCGATTCCCTCGACAACCTTTCACTGTAACACTTAACCAAGGAGAAACAAATGGCACTGATACCAAGCAAAACGCAACCAACCGCCACGCCGAGCAAACCGCCCGAAGCGCCGCCCGCCGCCAAGCCTTCTGCCCCCAGTCTTGTCGAGCGTTTCGATTGCGGCTACCAAGCAACCGTGCAGATACAAACAAAGACCTTCATCGCTAACGCTATCATCAGCTTGTCCGACTTCCGCATTCTCGGCCTGACGCGCCGCAGCGGTGGGGAGCCGTGGCCTATGCACGGAGGGGAGTCGCTCGAGTACTCCGCGATGGTAGCGCAACTCGCCGCTTCCGCACCCGCCACCCGCGCGAAGTTGAAAGGTCTCTAATGTCCATGTCCCTTGAAGAATTCGAGAAGGCCTTAGTTAAAATTGAGCTTGGGCTGCTCCATCTCGAACACGTCCCCGACGCAGTGTTCTATAACGCCCAGGCCCCCGAGCTCCTGCTTACCTCCCCAGAGGCGGGTAGGCTTGCGAAGCACCTCCTCACTCTCCTTCGCCTTATCGCACAGCGGAAGCTGCATACGGGGGAGTTGGTGGTTCTGATGTTGCGAAATGGGGGCGCTTCATCTTTAATAAAAGTCCCCCAACAACCCACCTCGAAAGGAGCCTAACATGGCTAAGCAACGCAAAGCTCGCATCACCCCCACAGCCGCAGACCTCGCGGCCTCCGCCGTCTTCGGTAATCGTGAGGACAACTATGGCCACCCCGCCGAAGACTTCGCCCGTATCGCCCTCGGTTTCACGATGGTGCTCAGCGGTAAGCTCGCGGAAGCCGTTACCCCGGAGGAGGTTGCCCTCTGCCTAGAGCAGGTGAAGGTTTCCCGCCGCTGCGCTACCCCCGACCACGAAGACAGTACGGTAGACGCTATCGGCTATAACCTCTGCTACGAGCGTGTAGTTAAGCACCGCAACGGCAGCGCCCCCTACGCCGATATGCCCCCTGTTCTGCAAACGCAATACGAGTAGCCCTCGTTAAGCGTGAGACCTGAGCATGTCCTTTAAACTGCTCCCCTTACTGGCAAACAATACTTTAAAGGTACCCCATGAACAATCCCCTTCCAGGTTCTGGCCCTAAGCCAGCGACCATTATGATAGTTGGCGAAGCGCCCTTCGGCGAAGATATGCTGAAACGCGAAATGTTCGTCAGCGCCGGCGGCCGGGAGCTAACCAATATGCTCCACGAAGTTGGAATCATTCGCACCGAGTGTTACCTCACCACCGTATTCAAGACACAGCCTCCCGCTAACGACGTGGGGCATTTTTTCTCCGACAAGAAGTGCACGAAGATAAAGGCGGAGTTCCTCCCCTCCCTCGAGGAACTTGCGCGGGAGGTAGCGGAGGTCAACCCGACCGTCATCCTGGCCCTCGGCAATACCGCCCTTTTCGCTCTCACCGGTCTTACCTCCGTCAGCAAGTGGCGCGGTTCGCTCCTCCGCACTCTGCCCCAGTTCGGTTCCCGCAAGCTCGTCCCGACATACCATCCTGCCGCAATTATGCGCATGTGGGAGTGGAGGCCAATTGCTACTCGCGACATGGCAAGGGCGCTTCACGCTTCGAAGACAACGGACTGGCCCCTCAACGAGAAGCATTACTACGTTCGCCCATCCTTCGCCACCGCATCCGGTTTGCTAGCCCAACTAATCCTTCGCGCCGACAGTGGCCCGATGAGGCTTGCCTGCGACATCGAGACCCGCGCACGGCAGATAGCATGCATAGGAATCGCGTGGAGCACCACGGAAGCCCTTTGCATCCCTTACATGGCAGTCAAGGGGGTTAAGGGCTCCTACTGGTCGTTCGAGGAAGAATTCGCCCTCCGCCGCAAACTCCGCATTCTCCTCACCCATCCGAACGTCAGGGTCATCGGGCAGAACTTTGCCTACGATGCCCAATACATTGCCTTGCAGGACGGTTACATTCCGAACCTTTACTTCGACACGATGGTTATGCAGCACACCCTTTTCTCCTCCATGAAGAAGTCGCTCGACTTCCTCGCCTCAATGTATTGCAAGCATTACGTCTACTGGAAGGACGACGGGAAGGCCTGGGATGCTTCCATCGACGAAGAGCAGTATTGGATTTATAACTGCGATGACTGCACGAACACCTTCGAAGTCTGCGAAGTCGAGGAGCGGTTGCTCGTCAGCGAACAGTTAACCGAGCAGTACGCTTTCCTCCGCAAGCTCTGGCGCGCGGTTGTGATGATGATGCTGCGAGGCGTTCGCATTGACGAAAAACTGAAAGCCCAGATAAGTATGGAGCTCATGACTTACATCGCGGAGGTGCAAGGGGAAATTAATCAGATAGTTGGCTACCCCATCAACCTTGCCTCTCCAAAGCAGGTTGCGGCTCTTTTCTATTCCGAGCTCGGCCTTCCCGTTGTGAAGAACCGAAAGACGCATCGCCCTACCACCGACGACGACGCCCTCCTTGCCTTCCCGAAAAAAGAACCGCTCGTTGCCGGCCTTTGCGAGCGCATTCAGGCAATCCGCTCCGCCAGCGTTCTCCTCTCCACCTTCGCCACAATGCCGCTCGATATCGATAAGCGGATGCGTTGCTACTACAACATCGCGGGAACAGTAACCTACCGCTTTGCCTCCGGCGAGAACGCCTTCGGTTCCGGTGGAAATCTCCAGAACATCCCTAAGGGTGACGACGAAGACGCTATCGAGAAGAAGAAGAAGCTCGCCGCCGCCGGCCACCGCCAGATAATTGTCCCCAATATGCGGAAGATGTTCGTGCCAGACCCCGGCTATACCTACTTCGACATCGACCTTGACCGAGCCGACTTGATGGTGGTTATCTGGGAAGCTGACGACGACGACCTCCGCCAAGCCGTTCGCGAGGGTATCGACCTCCACCGCCTCAATGCTTCCGCCATCTTCAACAAGCCGATGGATAGAATCGAGTACAAGGAACGGCAGATGGCTAAGATGTTCGTCCACGGCTGTGTAACGGCTGGACACGAGGTTCTTACACCAGAGGGCTGGAAGCCTATCGAAGATTGCCCTAACGGACAGAGCATCCTTACCTGCAATATCGATGGTGGGGCGGCAAGGTTCTCCCCTATCGAAGAATGGTACAGAGCTCCAGCCCAAACATCATTACTTCATTTTAAAGGCGAAGCCGTGTCGCAGATAGTTACCGCCGACCATACTATGCCTTATAGGACTGACCTTAAAGGGTACAAAACGGCGGCAGCTTGCCGACTTCCAGCATCAGCGAGACTTCCAAAAGTTGTAATTTACTCTGGTTCAACGGTTCTCGAAGCGCCAGAGCTCCTAGCGGCTTTTGCGGCAGATGGGTCGGAGGATTCTTACGGAAATGTAAGATTTCGCTTTCACAAGGAGCGGAAAATTGAACGTATGCACCAACTCCTGCAAGGAAAACTTTATACCTATTCCCAAGGTAATTTTTACATTCCATCAGCTTCCGCCCTCTGCTTCACCAAGCATGGAAAATACCTTACCAGCCATTGCTTGCAGTGGGAGCATAAATCCGCTGTTGCGTATCTTGCAGAACAGGTCTATTGGGATGGCCATGCGGGGAGCACAGGCGGAAAATGGATGAGTAGTATAATACAAACGCATGCTGAGTACTCCCAAACACTTGCCCACCTGCATGGCTTCGGGTCGCAGCTTAATTTTATAGATAGAGCTGGAAGACAGCGTTTGTACCGTTTCTCTCTAAACAACCGTGTAGAATGGCGACTGTCCTCTGCTTCCGTAACAAGTTTACCCTGTGAGGGACAGTTAGTTTATTGTCCCGTTACACCAACAGGCTTCTGGCTCGTTCGACATGAAGGTAAGATAAGCGTAACGGGGAACAGCAACTACGGCGGTTCCCCCCGCACGATGGCCCTGAACTGTGGCCTCACCGTCCACCAAAGCGAGCTCATGCAACGCAATTGGTTCTCCGCTCATCCAGGTATCAAGGACTGGCATCGCCGAACGGAAGCCCAGCTCGCTTCCCGCCGCGAGGTTCGCAACGCCTTCGGCTTCCGCAACCGCTTCTTCGGGCGCGTCGAAGCGCTCCTTCCGGAAGCCCTCGCTTGGGTTCCGCAGTCCACCGTCTCCATCGTCATCAACAAAGGTCTTCTTGCCGTCAGCGAGCAGCTTCCGGAAGTCAGGATTGAGCTGCAAGTCCACGATTCCATAGCCGGCCAGTACCCCACCCACATGGAGAACGATATCTTGCGCCGGATGAAGCCGTTGTTGGAAGTCCCAGTGCCGTACGCGAAGCCACTGACGATAGGAGTCGGCGTGAGTACTAGTGCGCGGTCGTGGGGGGATGTTCGGGAAAGACCGTGGCCGTAGGCGGCATAGGCATGGCCATAGGCATATAGGCATGGCGGGGTGGTGCAACGGTACATGGAGGTTGCCCTCCCCCGCCATAGCCACATAGCCATATAGTCATAACTTGTAAGCACAGACCGTAGCAGCCACAATAGTGCCTTACCTTCTGCGCAGTATAACCAAAAAGGACTTGCGTTAAATGTTAAATAAAGAACCTGGGATTCGCCGGTTAGACAACTGGATTGAATCCTTTATGGAGTATGCGAGCTTCGGAGAAGCACCCTACAACACACTATTCTGGACAGGCGTCTCCACCGTTGCCGGCGCGCTCCGCCGAAAGGTCTGGATTGACATGGGATACTTCCAGTGGATACCGAACTTCTACGTTATCCTCGTCGCTCCGCCGGGTATTATCAGCAAATCCACCACCGCGAATATCGGCATTAACCTTCTTCGTAAAGTGGACGGGATTAAGTTCGGGCCAGACGTTGTAACGTGGCCAGCGCTGGTCTCCGCAATGGCGGATGCGAGGGAGGAATTCATCGACCCGGCCACTGGCGAGTTCGTTCCGCAGTGCTCAATCACTATCGCTTCGGACGAATTCGGCAATTTCCTCAACCCGCAAGACCGCGAGATGGTAGACATCCTCGTTGCCCTGTGGGACGGCAAGCGTGGGACGTTCGACAAGATGACGAAGACCTCCGGCAACGACCAGATTGTCAACCCTTGGATAAACATAATCGCTTGCACCACCCCCGCTTGGATTAGCGGCAACTTCCCTGAGTACATGATTGGCGGCGGATTCACCTCCCGCTGCGTATTCGTCTACGCTGATGAGAAACGCCAGTTCGTCGCTTACCCGAAGTTGAAGCTCCCCACCGAGTGGCACAGGATGCAGGACGACCTTATCCACGACCTCGAGATAATCAGCACAATGGTAGGGGAAATGGAGCTAACGAAGGAAGCCTACGTATGGGGGGAGGAGTGGTACACGCACCACTGGAACAACAAGCCAGAGCATCTCGACACCGACCAGTTTGCCGGCTACCTCGCGCGCAAGCAAACCCACATGCACAAGCTCGCGATGATACTCTCTGCCGCCCGCACGGATTCCCTCTCCATCACTAAAGACCACCTCGAGGAAGCCCACAAATACATCACCACCCTTGAAGCCGACATGCCTCGCGTCTTCCAGCGCATTGGCCAGACCCCGGTTACTCGCGGCGCAGGCGACCTCCGCGACATCCTCAACGCTTGCGGCCCAACGACGAAGTCGGAACTCTTCCGCAAGGTCTTCCGCACCCTCTCCTACAACGATTTCCAAGAAGCCCTCCTTGCATGTGTTAGCGCAGGTTACGTGGAGCAAATGCAAAAGGGAGACGATTTTCTCATCTCCCCCGTTGCGGTAAAACCCAAGCCTTAGAACAGCTTATCAACCTCCGAAGCCGCCGGTCTCTGCCCTTTTTGCTGGGGCACTCCGGCTTCCTTCATCCCTGCCGCTCTTCCCCTTCCCTTCAGCGATTGTCGGAGCTGCTTCGCTTGTATCTGCATACCAGGCGGACAATGCTCATTGTAGTACGCCACCGCCCGCTCCGTATCAGCCACGGCCTCCCTATCCCCTTGCCGCAGCGCCTCCGCAAGGTTCGCATAGAGCCGAGACTTCCGCTCCATCCAGAACATCGTGGCGTCCAGCTTCGCAAAGTTCTTCTCCCGGTTTTGCGCTACGATAGTCGGATTGAACCCTCCGAGCCCCTTCATCAGCAACTCCCCTGTAGTCAGGTCTCGAATCTCCCCTGTCGCAAGGTCGCGGGTAACCCTCGCACCGCCATTATAACGCACCCCCCTCTGCGCCCAATCGGTTGCCATCAGCGCATTCCGCACCACGCTTGGAAGTGCCGGAGCAACTTGCATCGCCTTCGTCGGAGCGTCCTGCGTTAGCGCCCTGATAAACCCACTCACAAACCCGCCAAGAGGGCCAGCCCCCGCGAGTGCCGTATCCATCGGCTCGCCCGTCGAATCTCCCAGCGTTGCAAGGCCAGGGACAATCTTCCCGAACCCTACCGACCCGGACAGGTCGAACCCTGCGACATTATGCGAAAGGCCGTGCATGAGTAAGTTCGGGTCAACGTGCAGGCCGAAGTCCTCCGCCTTATCATTCAGCTCCGCAACCATCTTCCGCACCTCCAGGTCAAGGTCGAAGTCCCTTCCGAAGAGCCTCTGCGCAATCAGCCGCAGCGCCGCTCGGAGGTCTTCTTCCCCTGGGCCACCAGCTACCCCGCCCAGCATAGCGAACATCAGCCACATCCGCGCCGTCATGCCAGTTATCCGGTTCGTCCGTACCTTCACCTTATACCCGGCGCGGGCAAGTTGCTCCTGCCTCCGCTTATACCCCTTCTCATACTGCCCACTGAACATATACATCATAAGCTGGGTGAAGCCGTAGTAGATGGTAAAGGCCGCCTTCCTCCCCCGCATGAACGGCGGGCGGTTAGCGCGCGAGGAATCCCCAACGGTCAGCTTCGTCTCCTCTGCCGCCAAGTCGTAAGCCTCCTCCCTCGGCAGCCCTGCCGTCATATAGAGATTGAACTTTGCCAGGAAAGCTATATGGCGAACGTACAACTCCACCAAATGAATCGGCAGCATCCCCATGCGCATGAACAGTTGCGCGTAGTTATTAATCTGCGAACCGGCCAGCCGCTGCAGCACCCCCGCATCCGCGAAGTCAGCAAGCTGCGCCGAGAACGTCTGGTCGAGCACCGCATTGTTCTTCGCTTTCGTGATTGCCCAGAGCTCGTCTTCCGACAAATGTCCCGTTGCGTCCTCCACCTGCATCTTCAACACCTTCTTCCCCGTGGAGTTCAGGAACTGCATCCCGGACATCGTCGTCTTAGCCCCCGCTATTGTAATATACTTCAGCCCGTGAAGTGTTCCGAAGTGCGCCGTGATATCCGCTATTACCGGTACGATTGCGGTGATATTCGCCAGCGCCGTCTTCGCTACCCCCCACAATTGCCACAGCACTACGAGGGATTTCAGCGCCTGCCATTCCTCCCTCGGGTTCATCATATAGTCGGAGTGCTCTTGCATAACCTGTAAGATATTCTCCAACCGTTGGCGCTCCTTCAGGTACGCCTCATCCTTCCGGGTCTCCGCGTCGAGTAGAGTAATATCCCGCTCCACCGCCTGCGCCGCCCGTCCGAATTCCTCCCTGTAGCGGAGCTTTGCCAGCAACGCCGAGTCGTGCCGCATGAAATCCCCATAGTTGCGCAGCAAGTCTCTATTCCGCCCTGTGACCTTTGCCAGTTCCCTCGAGAAGCTCCGCAGTGTGCGGGATTCCCTCGACTTATCCAGCATGGCCAGCAGCTGTGCCTGTTGCCCGTCCGTGAGGGCGAGCTCCTTAGCCACGGTATTCAGCACTTCCGGGGGAATGTTCTTATAAGTGTGCATCCCGTTCCGCCAGTTCTTTGCCTCCACCCGATACTGCTTCGAACTCAACTTCCCCTGCAGTGCCTTCACTGCTTCGTCCCGTTGTTCCTCCGTCTGGAAGAACTCTTGGTGCATCAGCTCCTCCCCATCCAGCGTGTACTCCACCACCTGCACCCCGTACTCGCCAAAGCGACTCTGCGGGAGGAAGGGCTGCGAACGGAGGTTGGAGAACATCTGGGAAATCTCGCTCAGCTTAACCCGCAACACCGCTGAATGCCCCTTATACTTCCGCATCGCCTTAGACGCAAGTGTCCGTTCCAGCGCATTCATATGTTGCAGCATAGATTGCTTCACCCGTAACGCCAGCGCGGCCGTCGATTCACTAACCCCGTGCTCCTTCGCTTTCTCCGCAAAGGTCTCCGACGGCAGGAACTGCCACTCAGCCTTCCCCTTCGTCAGCTCCGCCCAGTGCTGTCCGAGCTCATATTCCTCCTGCAAGAACGCATGGAGATTCGCCAACTGCTCCTTCCCCAACGCTGCCCAACTGCGAGCGATATCGGTGGCCTGCGCTTCCAGCCGCCCCCGGTACGCTTGATAATCCGAAGCCACTTTATTATGGTACTGCAACCCCACCACGTCAGGGTTAGCGAAGGCGAATTGCTGCGGTGCGGCGAGGGCGCGGGCCATCTTCCACCCCGTAGCCACCGTCTTCCGCATCATCTGCTTCATCTCCCCTTTCACCCCTAGCTGCTCCACTTGCGCAGTCAGTTCCTCGAGTTCCGGAAAGCGCTCCGGCATATCGTAGGAGAAGTAGTCCACCGGACGGGTGCGCAGTTCCGAGGGGATAGGATAAGCCAGCGTTTCCCGCGTCTCCCCTTGCGCCTCCAGCACGACCGGAATAGTCTCCCCCTTGCCGAACGGTTTCAGCAGCTTCTTCATCGTCCCGCGAAGAACGGAGTGCCCTCCGGCCTCCCCGTAGAACGCCGCCATCCCTTCCGCCCGAGGTTCGAACGGAACGTAACTAATCGGCTCTTTCGCCCTCCGTTCCAACACCCCCTTAATCACGCGCTTCAGCTGCCCATATTTGTAGTACGGAAGCAGCGCTTCCATCACCTCTACCCCAGTCTTCGCCGGGACAACTTCCGCCGCTTCCCCGTTCTGCGAAATGAATAAGCTGTCTTCATTCCAGCCAATTGCATCACTCGGTTGCACCTCGTCCTGTTCCTTCGCAGTAGCCAGTGCCACCCACGAAAGGTTGCTGTCGGCAGCGAAGCGCATGGCGGCACGAAGCACCACCCCAGCCCATCTATCCGTGGATTTCGCGTAAGGGGTCTGCTCCCACTGCTTCGCCCCAGCACGTTGCTTATTGAAGTAGCGGGTAATCTCCTCCACCGTACCTTCGCGCATCCGCACTCGCCCATCCGCCACGACGTTCCCTTGCTCGTCAATCGGTTCGCCGAAGCTTCCCGTCCGAGGAACCTGTGTACTCGTCAGGGTAAGGAACTTTCCATCCTTGTCGAACATAGCCGCCATCGGCGCATTAGGAAGCAGCACCGCCCGCCCAGCATCTTTCCCCACCGAGGTGAAGTCTTGCCCAGCGTCACTCTGCACTTCATGAACGTAAAGCCCCTTCCGCCCTTCCGTATCCGTCAGTACCGTAGCTCTCAGGTGCATTACCACCGCGATACCCTGCGCCATCTGCGTAGCGGTGAAGTGCCCCGCCATCGGCAGCTTCCTATAAACCTGCTGCCCACGCATTTCCGCTGCGAACTCTGGCACATGGAACAGCAGCTCCACGTAGTCGTCCAAGTCCTCTTGAGCGCGCTGGAAGAACTTCGGACGCTGCGCAGGGTACGTCGATTCCCCACCTCGCTGCACCACGACATCGAGCGGTCCAGACATCTGTTCCAACGCCGAGACGATAGTCGCCTTCGTCACGCGAAGATTCGGCCCTTCCAGTTCCGCCAGTCTCTGCTCCAGCCCACTTGCATCCAAGTCCAACTGCTTAATCCGCGCTTGCTTAGCCCAGCTCCGCAGTATCTGCAACCAGTCATCTACCGTAGCAATCTCTGGCGCCTTCTCCGCCACCATTCGTGCGGCAGAAAAAGTCCACGGGACGCTGGTTACTCGCGGCGTTACATCGCTGAAGTCGAGCGAAACCGGGTCGTAGCTGAACCGCCACTTCCCTACCGTCTTTTCCCCCACATAGTCCTCAGCAATCTCCCGAAGTGCGGCGAGCTGCCCGGATTTAGCGAGGGCAAGCATCTCCGCGTAAGCGTCGGGATTCTCCTCCCGCACATCCGCCAAGTCCCGCTTAACCGCGGCAACCGCGAGCGCGCGAGCATCCGCCACCGGCGCGGCGGCTTGTACCTTCACCTTCGGAGCTTTCTGCGTAAGGGCGAGTCCAGCGAGTGCCCCAGTGCGGAAGGCCTCGGGGAGGTTGTGGGAAATCTCCTCCGCGATAGGGCCGAGACCTTTGTTCGCCGAGGGCTTGGGTTTCGCCTTGGGAGCGGCGGCGGAGGCGGCGGTGGATTGGGGGAACTTTATTCTAGATGAACGTCCCCCATTTTCCACCTTCCTTAGCGTCAGCGCATCCACGAATTCCGTAAACGCTGTTCCCGCCGCCATAACCTTCGCAATTTTCATCTCCTTGAAGAATGCCCGCACCTTCTCCAGCACGCGCTTGAAGAATGCCTGCGAACCGAGCGGGGTGGCGTCAAGGAGTTTCTTATCGTGAGCGTAGCGAGCCATCTGCTCCGCCGCCCATTCTTCGGGGGAAAGGATACGAGCTTCGGCGGGGAAGGCGCTGGCGAACTGCAGTGCCGTCATTTTGCTGAAGTCCCAGAACTGGCCCACAGCATTCTGCCCGAAGGTTTGCCCACGGTTCACCCTCGCCCGCATACCCCAAGCGGCCTTCGCTGGGCCCATCCAGGTATTCAGGAATTCAGCCGCTGACATACTGCCGTTCAGCACCCGCGTCTTCATCTGATTATAGTCGGTGAGAACGGCTCGAACCTCCTCCGTCTGCCGCGCAAGAAAAGCCGCATCGAACAGCGCCCCTTCCGGCAGCGTATCGAAGATTAGCTTGTCCGCCTCACTCATCCCCTTCTGCAGCTCTTCCCAGACAATAATATGTCCCACCTCGTGTGCGAGCGAGTAAGCAGCTTCCGCCTGCGTAACTTCGTTAAACTTCGACGGGTCTTCAAAGTTCGTCAGGTTCGCAGGGTTGATAGCGTAAGCACCGTTACCGAGCGGCGTAACCTTCGCCGTTTGCCCGCTCCCCAGCGTCTGAAACTGCACCACCACTTTCGCCGAGCTGCCCAGTTTCCCCAGCACCTGCGTCAGCGTATCCACCACCGCCCGTCGATAGGCTTCAGGATACAGTTCCGAAGCCTCCCCTACGCCAACAACTTCCCCCTTCGCCAGCGGCACATCCCGCAGGGCTACCCCCTCCTTTTTCCCCTTCGCCGCCACGGTCACTATGGAATCAGCCAGTGCCTTCCCATCATTCGGATTCTCATAGTTCCCACGGTTGCGGGAAGCCGTTAAGCTCCTCCCCATATCATTCAACCTCGGTAGGTCATCGTTCCCTTCCTCCACCGGAAAGTCCCGATTCAACTCCGCAATATCCTCCATCGCCTGCAGTTGCCGCTCCGCTTCCGCCAGCATTTCCTCTGTCACCGGATTCGACTCGGCCTCCGCCAGTGCCGCCTCCAGCGAAGGGTCGAAGTCGGCTTCATCCAGCTGCTGCGCTATCACCCCTTCCATTCGAGCCGTTTCACTCACCTGCGCCCTGGCAACCTGTTCCACCTCTGTATCGCGCTGCGCGAGGACATTAGGAAGCGGCTCCAGCGTAACCGTTCCCCCTGAACCGGCCACCTGCCACGCGGCGATGGTGGCGGCTTGAATACCCCCAGCATCCACCGCTACCTCTTGCACCGCACGTCCCTGAGCATCCCGCGCTACCACCACCCCCACAGTAGCCTCCGGAGCCGGTTTCCGCTCCACCCCGTAGCCAAGTGCCGCCGCCACTCCCTTCGTCTTCGCTAGCTCCAGCACCGCCTCATCAGAGTACATCAACACCCCTTCCGCCACGCGAGCAATCTTTGCGCCCTCCGGTAGCGGTGGAACCTCCTCCCCTTCAGTGAACAGAACAGCAGGCTTCCGCCCTTCGACGAAAGCATCAATCTGCCCCTGTAGCGAATTCGGCTTCTCCGGTAGCGTCGTCGGAGTATTAACCAGTGCGGCACCTCCGCCCATCGCACCGCCTGCCAGACCCCCCATTGTCATAGCACCGCCAACGCCCTGCTCCCACGGTTGCCCCATAGCAAGGTTCGTAGCGGCCTGCTCCTGCCCACCCTGCAGCGTCTCTTCTCCTGTCTCAATCCCTGCAGATTTTGTGACTGCCGCAGGGGTAACCGCCTTCCCTTCCGCCCCTGCCAGTGCTTGTTCAATGTCGGTAGCGCCCGAACGGTTAGCGAGTTGCCCGCCCAGCTGCCCAATCTTCGCCGTTAGTCCGCCACTTGCGATCAACAGCGCCCGCTGCTTCGGTGTCAACGTCTTATAGTTCTGCTCTCCCTGCACCTGCGTAGCGGCCTGGCCCATAGTTACAATACCTTCCCCCAAAGCAGCTCTGGTAACTAGCGGAAGCGCAGAGGTGACCCCTTTCGCCAGCGCTGCGCCCCCCATCGCACTCGGCAAGCTTTCCGCCACCACGCCCGCCAGTGCCATCGGATTCTCGCTAACGTACTTCAGGGTGTCTACGGCGCCGAGGCCTGCAGCGCCCTTCTCGACCTTCTGCTGCTTTTCGCTCAGCAGCAGTTCGCCTACGGTATCCCGTACCGCCTTCGGGTCGTAGCCAACCGTGCGGTGCAGTGCCCCCGAAGCATTCGAGTAGGGGAGCAGGGTGTCGGCAGCGGAAAGCATCGCAGGGCCAAAGGCCAACGCTCCCTGCGCAGCCTTTGCCGTAAGGTCTCGCAGTCCTTGCGCGGTTGTTGCAAAGTCTTGTTCGATTTCGGTAGATAGTCCGTCGAGCGGATTTGCCCTGGGGGTCTCTTGGTCAGGCAAGCCGGCAAGCAAGTCCTCGGGTGCACCTTGGTCGGGCAATCCTGCGAACAAATCATCATCTGGGAGGGAGTCAAGCAAAGAAGCCCCGTTAGGGGTAGAGGTAGGTGCCATGTGTAACTTCTCCTTAGAGAGCGTTAGTTAAAAAACTTATTTCGCGGGGGTAACTTTCCCGCTTGCCTGGTTAGAATACTTTTTCCCGCCACTAACCAAATAATCAATATTCGCTTGCGTTACAGGTTTCCCTGCCGCCTGCAGTGCAGCCTTTGCGGTTTCGGGAGTGTAGGCCGGCCTTCCCCCTCCAGTTGCCGCAGGTTTTGCCGGAGCCAGTAGCGTATAAGCGCTATCAAATGCTTCCGAGTCAAACGTCTGCGCTCCATAGGGCTGCCCTGGGTCAACCGGGCGAAGGAACGTACTCCCCATCGACTTCATAATCGAGGCCTTATGCTCCGGCGTTCCGTACTGCGCTGCAGCACCCTTCGCCGCAATCTCTTGCACCCGTGCTTGCGCCACACTCAGCCGTGCCTGCGCATTCAGTCGTTTCTGCTCATTCGGTGCATCCTTCGCCTGCTGTTCCAGCTTCGCAATTTCCGCTTCTAGCTTTTTCAATTCCAGACTCTTCTTCCTCTTCACCTCATCGCTTTGTTCGTAGTCCAGTCCGAGCTGCGCCTTATCCAGTTCCAGATTCGCCGCCTTGTTCTTCGTCCCGAACAGGTCATTTTCCTGCGCTCGTTTCTCCGCATCCAGGGCTTCTTGCCTCGTCTGCTCCTTTCTCGCCTCCCCGGTCTTGTGGTAAGCGCCGATCGCTGCGGAGAGCTGTTCCGAATTGCTCCTTCCATTCTGCGGGCCAGCCAGGGCAAGAGCTAATGCTCGCACCTTCTCCATATTCTCCGGCTTCGCCAGCCATTCTTTCGCCGTACCAAAGACACTCTTCGGGGCGATAGCTTCAGCCAGAGGGGCTTGCGCTACGGCAGGTGCAGCGGCAGGGAGCGGAGCAGCGGCCTCCACGTTCGGAACTTGGAATTGGTATTCCTGGGGCTGCTGTTGCTGTTGCCCCAGAAGCATCTGCAAAAAGTCGCTCATTTGAAATCTCCTTGTAACAGGGAAGCGAGGGCTTTATAAGTAGCGGGGTCGATGGAGGCAGCAGCCTGCGGCGCATTAACCGCACCAACCCCCTTCACCTTCCCCAGTCCTGCACTAGCCACCGACGGCACTCTCTGCGCAGACCCTTCCGCCTGCTTCAAGATATCCGCTAGCCCCGCCAGTGCGGTCAGCCCGCTACTTGCTTCTGGGCCGATGCTTACCGGCTGGCTATAAGGCAGGGCAGTGGTCGGCACTAAGGTCTGCGGGGAAGCCATGAAGGTGCTGTTGTAGTTAGGCACTCCATAACCACTCTGCATCATCGCTGTGTAGTCAAGTGCCATGATTATAGCCCCACCAGAGATGCTATGCTTAGCACTGTTCCCAAGTCCTGCACGTCGCTGGAACTGTTGCTTGTATTACCCGAAGTCGAACTTCCGGGAGTCACGCCGCCGTAGAGCAGCTGCGCCATTTGCTGCAACTGCGCCCAGTCTTTATTGACGTTGAAGTCCCGAACGTTTGCATCGTAGTTCTCTTGCCCTTGCTTATACCCTTCCACATTTGCCCCCACACCAGCTATCGTCTTGGCTGGCGCTTGCATCGACTGCAGTAGCGTAGGTAGGGAGTTAACCGTGGAGTTGAAGGTTTGCAGGCCTTGTCCGTAAGCATTATTGTCCAGCTGCGCATTAGCATTAGCCATGCTTTGCGATAGTTCTTTCAGTGCAAGCCCCTCAGCGATCCCTTGTCGCGAACCGCCGTAAGCGCCATTGCCGGTCGCGCTGTTCCGAATCTGCGAAAGCGGCCCGCCAGCTTGCGTGAAGGCATCGGTCAACTGAGACATACTCGCCTGCTTTGCTGCGTTGAGCGTTGGGTTGTTCGCAATGTCCAGTACATCCGCTAGCCCGAACTGTGCGGCCCCCGGCGCTAGTCCGGCGACACCACTCTGTGCTCCAGAAATCTGCCGCATCATGTCCTGCGCAGCCAACGTATCCGCGCTTGACCCAACAAACTTTGGCCCCGCATACCCCTGCGCGTTCTGCGTCTGCGTGGCGGTATCGAAGGTCTTCATAGCGGTATTGAACAGCTTATCCTTCGCCGCTTGGTCTTGCGCCGTCAGAGTCGGCGTAGCACTCCCGGAAGATTTCGTGCCACCTGGGTTGCCCAGCAATTTACCAAGAAATCCCATAATTTACCTCACCCTAAAAATCGCCACGCTGCCGTAGCCGCATCATACCCGTAGTACCCTCGCCCGCTGCCAGGATTCCAATTCGTCCCATCTGCCAGCACTACCATACCAGTCCGGAGCTTCTTCGGCGCAGCGTTGTGTTCTGTCACCTGTTGAACCGCAAGCTCTTGCATGATAGTACCTACCCGTTGAAGTTCTTGCAACAGCCACCTGCGCAGTTCCGCTTCACTATCGGTCTGCGGGGGAACGCCCTGGACGTAAATACGCTCGGCCATTTAGTACCCCCCAATCTTTTTAACCTCAAGGTCATAGCCGAACAGCTTCCAGTGCGCAGTACCTGTCGATTCAAACTTAATCGAGATAATCTTCCCACTAGCCAGCGGATTGACCTTCCGCATGGTTGTAGGGTCGAAGGGGTAAGGCCCATGCCACTGAACGCCGTCGTCTCGCTGCATCTGTGTACCCACCCAGATGTTGATAAGCTGGCTGCCCGATGTCTGAATCCGTGGCCAAATCTCCGTTACCAGCTTAACCGCTTCATTGTCTTGCGGTTGGCCTAGCCGGTCAGGGAAGGCGATCGGAAGTCCAATACGCTCGCAACTCGCCGTAATCTCCCCTCCGTCGAAGGTGCCGTCTTGGTCAAAGAGGAACCACTCTCCGCTCGGTGTATCCGTAGCCCCCATGAGCTGCGGGAAGCCAGGGTTATACGCCCTACCGCCCCAGGCCAGCGTATCGGCATTCCAAACCAGTGCATTACTTCC
>Ga0210012_1001305_pt1 | contig 24312 bp, 26 predicted proteins | sample CryGeymeta201504_FD_183974 | JGI IMG/M metagenome (GOLD analysis project Ga0210012, IMG submission 183974) | Groundwater microbial communities from Crystal Geyser aquifers in Utah, USA - Crystal Geyser metaG 2015-04 (SPAdes) (version 2) | ecosystem: Environmental > Aquatic > Deep subsurface >... | reverse complement strand
ATATTTGGGATTGTCAGAAAATCGACAAAAAAGGAAGGTATGAAAAATGGAAAAAGATAAAAAACGGTGGAAACGATAACGGCAAAAATGCACACATGACTCTTGGTTTGATCTTATACGCAGACACAACAAACATACCAAACACCAAGCAACATTGGTTTCTTTTTGTTCCCAAAAAATACGCCACCTCCCTTCTCTGCTCCTCGGCCATGATGGTCAACCAACCCAATTGTTATCGCTTCATTCATTTCCTCTCTTGCATATTTCTATATAGAACGCAAGCATCTTTACTCAATGGATTCTACCACCATCACCGCCGGCGCCGCCACCACAAACCCTTCTTTTCCTGTACCTGACATCGACAGCAGAAGCGCGTCCATGACAAGCAAGAAATCAATGAATCAACAGAAAGACAAGGAGGAGGACGAGGAGGATGCTTGTGCCATATGTCTTGAGATGCCCGAGCGCGCCGAAGTGCTTGTGTTGCCGTGCACACATCGCTACTGCAGACCATGCATCACGCAGTGGGCGCGCTGCGAGGGTGCCCGGCAACGTGGCCGCACCACCTGTCCCGTCTGCAAGGCAAACTACGACGCCCCATCACTGCTCTCTCACGAAGCGCTTGCCGTCGATCTGACAGGAGAAAGCGGCCACCACGGTGTAGTGGAATCCGAAGAAGGCAGACACTGCCTGCTGTGCACACAAGAGACCAGCGCCAATAAGGTGGAGTTGCCCAATTGCCACCATGCTTTTTGTCGCGAGTGCCTCAAGGAGAACGCCCATCAACAAAGGGAACGATTTCCCCTCCTGGATCGTCCCGCATGCCCTATCTGTGGCCGCAGCTACCAACCATATCCGACAATTGGCGAACGTTGGGAACAGACGACAATAACACAACAATCTCTCCAAGCGCCGCCATCCTCTTCGTCGTCCTCCCCGTACAGGTGGTGGGCACGTTCCATCCACGCCACCAACAACCGGGACCATGACTTGCAACCAACACGAAGAGGACAAGGGCAAGGACCACGTCCACGACCAACTCATCACACCGATGATCGTCGTCACCGCATTGCGGAAGAGAGATCTGTTCCTGCTTCCACGCGTCCCCAGGCTTTATCGTCCATGCAGCAAGACGAGGTAGCAGCAATGACGAGACGTATTCTCGGCGCAGATATTCCCATTCGCATCCAAGGTCGTGCCTATTCTGCGAACAATGATGCCATCCGTGTCACCACAACTGCTACCGCCACTAGTACAACAAGCAAAACTAGTATCGGGACTCACGCCAATCCGAGATTAGCCAACGTCCGGTGCCCTCAGTGTGGCAAGAACATGCAGCAACGCTCCCTCAAACGACACAAGAAGATGGTACACGAAGGGAAGAATAAGAAGAAGCAGACAAAGAGATCGAAAAGCAAGAGTAAGACCGAGAGCAACAAGGAGGAGGAGGAGCAGGAGAAGAAGCAGGACAAGGCCAACAAGCGCAAGCGGAGCATCACCGACAATGGCAGCAACAAACGATTGAAGGTTCAGTGCCGTCTCTGTCACAAACAACTGCAGCAGCGCAACCTCGCCCAACACTATCACACGGTGCACCAGGTGGCCCCTGCCGTGGTGACCCGTCTAACCATTACGTAAGAGGAGGTAATCTGGAAAAGGGGGCCGGGGAGGGTAGGGGGGGGGGAGCGGGATGGGAGGAGAAGGATGAGGAGGGACAGCAACACCAGCAGCAGAGAATAAAAATGTGTTTTGAATAAAAAAACAATATAAGAAAAAAATGTATTAGTACTGCAGACAATCAATAACATATAATTTGGGCAGCCAGGCATAGACATGGATTTTTACTACTGGATTAACACTTTTGCATACTATATTGCCATGGCATTGAGAATTAATTTCTCAAGCTTCTCGCGTGACGGTGCAAAAAGGTAGCAGCCGGGGTCCATTGCTGCCAGAGTGCTTGGCGCGTAGGTGGGCTCAATTCCGTCCTTTTTCATTGTATAAGTGTAAGCAAAGAGTCGTCTGCAGTCCTGGAACTCCTTTGTCGATATGCCGAGCAACGAGGACCCAGACCAGTTCGTGCCGCCTATAGTGACGGCAGCAGGATAACGCTCCTCAGTTATGTGGGCCATCAGAAGAACCTCGCGGATATACTGCACGCTCTCGGGATCATCTTCATCGTTCTCCTCTGGATCCAACAACGCCTCGGTGACCAGCTTCCAATCAAAGCATTTGCGCTCTTGAGTCCCCTCATCGTCGCCTTCCTGCAGCGTCCAACCACCTTTGAGACCCAAGGGTATTTGGGACAAGTTCTTGCGTTGACCGCGCTGCAACTCAAACTCGCGCACAAAGCGGCCAGAGAGGGAGCGGAGCGCTTCATCGACGCGCGCCTCAAATTCAGCATCCTCCGAGTTAGTATCCGCAGCCGTCTTGGCGATAGCACTGGACATTTTTATATCGGTATCGCTTCGTTCCATTTTGATTAAAAAAAGAATGAATGAATGAACGCATATGTCTCCAGGAGTCTTTGGGTTTTTTATGTACACCGAATCATTTCAGGGTTGTAAGAAAAATTTGTATTAGTAACACAGACAATCGATAATATAATTGAGCAAACAGGCAGATCCTTCATGTTCACGACCATCACCACTATCACCACCATTACCAGCATCGTCCATCGCAAACCTTTTGTTCATTCATCTTTTTTTTCAGTAAGAGTGTAACGTCTTTGCAAGCAAAACACATGCAAATGACAGATCATGTGGAACCACCTCCAGCAAAGAGCTGGGCCAAGGTTGTCGAGGAAGGAAACTTGGATGGTAGAGATGCCTGGACCCGTCGATTGTACGACACTTACCAACGGACACAGAAGGAACTCGACCATAGGCTTGAATACCATTTTGGTAAATTTTGGATCCAACATCGGGATTACTTGCTCTCTCTTATACCAGAGAAGATTCTGGGTAAGATTCCAGGTCAAATGCGGATTATCTATGGCGGTCATTTTTTCTACAACAAGGGTAGTTATCACATCGAAGCAGAAGCCGTCTTGGCTCTCTACGAAGTGAATCCTACCCAACTCACTCTCGACGGCATCAATCCTCATCACTGGGCACACTCCACATTGAAGACGTTTTTGCAAGAGAAACAGTAAAAATGTATTTGGTGCAACTATGATTTTTTTCAATCTATATGGTTGTTGCTTTGTGCCGTCCCGTTGTTGGCACCAAGCGGATGAAGATAATCGGTAGGAAATGGAATGCCTGTCCTGGCTAGGTGGCGGTCCATGAAAAGACGGCTCGGGGCCACAAAGCCGGCGAGAGGAGAACGACTGCCCTCAGCATGGAAGAGCGCATGCTCGTGCTGCTGATAGAAACGGAACAGAGCGGTTCCCAGCTGCCAGCCCTCCTCGAGTGCGACATCCGGGTATTGGTGGCCTCCGGCAGAGAGCAGCGGGACACGATCCAGCCAGAGTGCCAGTGTGAGCCATGTGAAAGCAGCACCGAGCCAGCAGAGTGAGAAGAGTGGAACCTCCTGAAACAAGTCGTGGGGGAGGAAGAGTACGAGAACAAGGGCGGTAAGGCCCAGGTTGCACAGCAGGCTGCCCAGTCCGTGATCATGCTTGAGCAAAAAAGCAGCCAGCAATGCAACGGCAAGCAAGGCAAGCGCGTAGAGGTAGAGGAGGATATCGGGATCGAGGGCCGACGGCGCATGATGTCTCACCAATAGTTGTGTGGGCACAACAATCATTAGCAATGTGGCGAGCAGCACCATGTCAAGTCGACGCTTGCTCACCAAGAGACGGACCATGATGCTTTTTTTCTCTCTTATACTGCTATTCCGGGAGAGGTGGGATGGGGGGGGGCGGGCGGGCGAACTGGAGGAAAGCAAATGGAAAGAAGGGTGGTGAGACCAGGCGGGCTGGCGAAATTATTAAAAGAGAGAATCAAAAGAGTGTATTAACTACGACTTGACTTTTTCTATGCGAGGATGGATAGTCTTGCATCGCTCGAGTAGTTCTTGCACCGCAATAATACAGTCCCGATACTCGACCATGGAATAGGTATACTGCTCGATGGCACGCATATTAGGCGCCCATTCAATGGTATATATGGAATCAAGAAAAATACATGCCTCACGTTTTTCATCTTCATCGCGAAGCGTGTAGTTAAATGAAATGCTTGACTCGACTGCTGAAATATTGTAATGGACATTGAACGGTTCATTGCGTTCCGCAAGGATCATTTGTAAATCACGATGAAACTTTGTGTCGTTCTCCTCCTCCATTTGATCTGATATATTATTGCTACTGTTGCTCAATTATCAAAAAATAATGAGCACCAAGAGTGCTAGACGAAAAGAAGAAATGATTATTTTTTCGATTTTTTGTGCATGTTCAGTTACCCCGTATATATTATTCATCCATTGGAGACGTAACGCGTTCATTCGTCTACTCCAGATAGACATCAAGAACACAAGGCATTAACAAGAAGAAAAAAAGCAATGACCGACGCTCCTCATTCATATCTGTCACCCCCAGAGGAAATCTCCACCACCTGTCCCGACGACAATGCGCAGTACCGCAGCAATTTCCTGACTCGTGCTCGCATGGTCAGGGCACAACAACGACCACGCGTCCAACTTCCCCTCAAATTCAAGATCCCCATGACGGTACCAAAAGTACCACCAAGAACATTCTCGAATGGAGGAGCACCACAAAGATTAGCATACACGCGTCTAAAGCCTCTACGTAGAACGCGTCCGCGTTTGCCGCGTGCTGATGTGAATCCAAGCAGTCGCTACTTGGCGTTGATTCACAGCGTACACTGTGCGATGAAAGAGGCCGGTGAACTCGGGCCCCCGCTTCGTTGTTTATCGACTCAACAATGTGACTGATTGTTAGTGTACAATCGATATAGTAAAAAAAGATCAGAAATGAAATCATTCTCCCTCTCGAGAAAAAGAAAGGAAGAGCTAAGCAACTTCCCCCCCCCCACCCCCCTCCGTATAGGACTTCAGAGTATTTCCGTGTGTCAAGTAATGAGTGCCGCTCTTCTCCACGAATGGTGGGGCCTTTTTGGCTTACAGGACATGGAGCGTCCCTACTCAGCCGAAGAAGTACAGATGTATAGCATGATGACGTTTAATTTCGGTCTCGTCTGCGGCATGTGTTATCTCTATGTGCTGTCCAAGCTCTGGTCGTGCTGTTGTCGTGGCTACTGCTCGTGTGGCAATTGCCTATTCTTGCCTTTCAACATTGGCCGCTCCATTAGCCAAGGAAACAGCAGCGTACAAATCATGCGTGGTAACCATACCGTCGGTGGCAGTATGTCACAGGTTGCAAGTGGAATCAACGTGTTTGGCAGTGTAAATCAAACACAGCATTCCTCATCAAAAAGTTATACGGAGATCAATGGTCGTCGCTACTATGGCAATAGCGTTTCGGTCACCAATGGAGGCATCTACATTGATGGCGTGCTCCAAGACCAGGAAGATGAGGGAGAGCAGAATGTTCGTTACACCCCCGTCTCTGTGCACGTTCATGGCGATGCACCCGTCGAGAGCATTCGTTCGCAGAGTGCCAGCGTGACGGTGGAGGGCAATGCCGGCGAGGTCATAACACAGAGCGGTAGGGTAACGATAAAAGGCAACTGTAGCGGCCGGTGCAAGACGATGAGCGGACGTATTGATATTGGTGGTGATTATACGGCTGTTGACGAACCAAGCACAATGAGTGGACGTGTCACCATTCAGGGCCGCCATCGCAGGACCCAAAGTCGAGGAGCAGAGTGAGAGAACAAAGGATAAGCAGCAGCAATAATAATAATAATAATAGCAAGACAATGGATTGTTATTTATCGAATAAAACAAATAAAAAAAGGTGCATGTCTGATAGATGGAAAGAGATTGACAATGCTACTTACTGTAAGAAGGAGCTCCTTTTATCTTATTTCTTCTCACTCCCTCGTTCACGTCTCCTCGTTCACGTCTCCTCGTTCACGTCTTCCCACCCCCCCTTACCTACCCGCGTCCATTTCACAATGACTAGTATCTCACATGGCGTCCTTCCCACCATCAAAGAAGAGGACGATGATAGATGGACGAAAGAAAAAGAGCAGCAAGAGGATGAGAAGGAAGATGATGAGTTCTTTAGTAGTGAAGAAGAAGAAGAAGAGGAAGAGGAAGACGACGACAAAAACCAAGCAATGTACGAGGATGAAAACGAAAGAGGATGCAAACCTGGTCATACTTTGCATACAGGAAAACGATGGAGTTGGTTTCATGTATTCTTCTCACCATTTGGACTCCTCCTCGCTGGGGTTTCCCTGGCCCTCTTGCTTCTTGGCGCCGGCCTCGTCGTGTCCGAGTGGCAGCGCTACCACCAGGCCTACCTCGAGTGCGCGGCCACCTTTGAGGTGCACGCCGATTTCAGCGACAAACCCATCTGCGTCGATCCGCATCGGGACCGCTACGAGATGCACGACTTGCTCGATTGCACCAAGGCGGAGCGCTATGTGGCCGCAGAGCCGGTGCGTCTCTGTGCACTGCGCAGTTGGGCCGAGACGAGTCATCTGGCACGCTTCTTCGTGAACGCGAGTACTAAGTTTGACTCGGCCACCGCACCATGGATCCTCGTGGCCGTCTGCTCGCTCGCCGTGCTCATGGGCATACGCGCGTGGATCAGCGAGCGGGGCAAGACGGAGCGTGCCGCCCTGCAGTACGAATACATGGGAGAGGTACAGCAGAGCCAGGGTCGGATGCTCTTTGAGGCACTGCCCCCGCTCCTCGAACAGCAGAAATACAAGCATCAATATCAGCAGCAATACCAACACCAAGACAAGCAACCACCTCAATACTATGACGCCAAGACAATATATTAGAGAGAGAGAGAGAGAGAGAGAGAAATAAAGAAGAAAAAGACCAACTGGAATCCATATGATGAAAAAAACTCGAAAAACGTACGGACAAGACCCTTTCTTGCCTGGTAAAACCAAATCTTGGAATTCATCATGATAAAAAATATAAAAGTGTCCGTGTATGAGTTTTTATTGCAGTTCCGTACATAAAGCAGAAAAACACTTGGTCAGGAGGCCTTGGATGGTCTCAGAAAAATTAGGGCAGTCAGGAGGGGCCTCCCGATGACCGCACACGTTAAGTATAGTGATATGATGAGTAAGAATGAATTGGCAAATGGTTTCGATATTAGATGCGAGGTCTTTCTCTGCTAGAGACGTTACGACCAAACATGGCCGGTAGGGATCATCCGGTAGCAACGATAATGTTGTTGTCGTTCTTGTTGTTCCGCAATTGCGAGTAGTCCAATGCCCGGATTGGGCATAGGCAATCGTCTTGTCAGTACCCATACTGGCATGGAGACGAAAGGCCAGCGTGCCGTCTGCCGCATCGACGTTCGCCTTGGAGCGTTGCACGTATCCAGCAGCCACCGAGGAGCGGAAGCGTCCTCCCTTGGGCAAGAGTTCAACGAGATGGAACCGATCTCGTAGCACAAGATCCGTGCCGCGACTTGTCACGAAGCCAGGCGGGGCCCAGCCTCCCGTAGCAATACCTGCCTCGAGGGCTGCCTCCAGTGCCGCACGGTCGGCACCAGTCTGACCGCCAGAAATGACTTTGGTCAATAAATATCTGGAACTTTTGTTCTTTTGACGCTTTGAGGACACAAAATAATCCCGTATCGATCTCTTTCGCTTGAGAACGCGTTTGGTCTTCATTGTATGGGCACAAAAATATACAGAAGAATGAATTATGAATGCCCACGCATGAAAGAAACGCGATTTATTTAGAAAAAAAAAGAAAAGTGGAGGCCTGCGCTAGACAGAAAAAGCCCTGTAATAACACCACAATGGAAGAAGCTCCCATCACATACAGGTGGCGTTGAGTGTGCTGAGGAACCGTGTGTAAATGTCGACGGCATCGTCCTCGGCGCGATGAGGCCTCAGAGGACCCATCGCTTGAATCGCATGCTTTTCCCAATTATTGCACTCAAGTCTCATGTTGGTATAGTAGGAACCGTCATCCTTGGGCATGCGTTTGGTGACACCGTGGCGCAGCGAGTCCAGTTCCATACCTTCGCGATACCCAGTACCGTCACGCATATGCATCAAATCGGCATATCCATACTTCTGCAAACGCTGGCACAGCCACACCGTGTCAAACATTGTCGTATCGGTTACCACTATGAGTTTCCTCACATGCGGGTCCCGTTCAATGCGGTCTATAAGATCGTTGAGTTTTTGGAAAACCTTCCCCTCGTCCGTGCAGTTGACATCGTCGCGCTGCATGTCGTTGAGGATATCCTCGTGCTCCTTCCAAAACTCATTGTAGCAGCGCATCTCCCATCCTTGCATCTCCCAGAACTTTTCCCACGATTTGTTGCTGGGCTTCTTCAGGTCGAGTACAAACTGGCCGCGCTCGCGTACCTCGTGTGGACCGGGACCTGTGCCAACGCAATAGCCGACGGCAAAACAACAGTCCTTCTCCAGAGATTGGCCCGTCGTCTCAATGTCCAGAGCCAGATAGTGATAAATGCGGCCGGCAAGTGAGGGTTCTTTGTGATGAAGCATCCGTTGGTCTTTATCCTCTTTCTTTCTTAAATTAGAGGAATGAACCGAATGCAATCGAATTGGATCAATAGCAAGGTGTGCATTTACAGAAGAGAGAGAGAGAGAGAATGCAGAGACAATTGACTTTTGTTTTAGTAATGGAGAAGGGGGGAGGGTGCAAGAAAAATGAAAAAATAGTAAATTGTTTATTAATAACCTATGAGGCGCCTCATAAGAGGCCAATCAGAGACTCTTTTTTGGGCGCGTGCGACCATTGCTGGGATGTCAAAGTCGGCACAGGGGAGTTCCTTGCCGTAGGTACGGGGCTTCTTTGCAAAGAGTTTGGGTGCGTTCGGCCAGTGCGACATCGCACGTCCTTGCTCGTAAGCTTCCAGGCGTTTGGCGATTGTTTTGTCGCTGGCCTCTTCCCTCGGCATCATGCAGGTGTAGATTACAAAACGGGTCTTCTGCGAGCGTTTGGACGGGTCGGCAGGCGGTCCGGCATGGTGAGGCAGGCGACTGTCCCAGAGCACGAGGCTACCTGCAGGGGCATGGACGCGTTTGACTGCGACACCGGGCCTGCTGAGATACCAGGCTGTGTCCTTGGGTTCAAACTTGTGCCAGTTGCCGGTGGTACACTTGGCCGCCCTCTGTGGGTCGAGGTGCTCGGAGAAGAATGTGCCGTGATGGGGATTAGCCCCCTCCATGACCTCGAGCGCCACCTCGCCCTCGCCAATGTCCTCGAGGGTCACAAAACCCTGTACACACGCAAATCGGCCGCGCAGATCGGTGTTGGTCTGGTCGAGATGCCACCAGCTTTGCTTGTTGTGGAGGCGGGAGGGTGGGACAAAACAGACGCGATCCATCGAGGTCAGGAGATTCTTGGGCGCGCAATCCCAGATCTTAGCAAAAACCGGGGCAGTGGCTAGACGCGCCTCCCAAACAAAGCGCTCCTGCACAGGAGGCCAGCTCTGCATTCCGCGCAGATTCGGGGGCACAGTGCTGGGCAGCCAAGTGGTCGGATCATCGGCCTTGAACCCAGTGCCGTAGCTCTCCATTGTATCGAGCCACTCTTTCTTGAGGACGTTGCATGTCTCCATGTCGATTATGTTTTCCACAACCGTCCAACCACGTGTCGCCAGTTCGTGGCGATGTTGATCCGTAAAACAGGCAGTGATGGTAGCTAGCTCCTGATGCTTGCGAGCGCGCTTCTTGGGCACGCCGTCATCAATAACAAGATTGATAACGTCACTACCATCAAGACCTTCAACACCAGAAGGGTTAGGCAAAGGTCGTTTCTTGGACGCGCCAGTAGTGGTTTTGTCGATGAGGGAAACCACATCGGCATAGTCCTTGTTGACACGGTCTTTTTGGGAATTGGACGCGTGAAGTACTGCTGGAAGATCGCCCAGAACTTGGCGTGGGAGCGTATGCAGGAAAGAATTGGTAAGTTCGTTGTTCATTGAAGGGGCGGGGGGATGATAATGCTCTATTGGCAGAGAGAAGAAGAATGAGCGAATTAAAGGAATGAATAAAAAAATATATTACCATAGACAATAAAAGGATAAAAAATCTTTTTATTTGTAACAATGGGAAAAAATATTCATTTAGTGACGGATCTCTTGTTATTTGACTTTTTTCGGCTTCTTCTCATCCTCAGAAGGAGCATCAGCCTTACGCTTTTTGCTCTTTTTGCTCTTTTTGTCATTATCCGGACATGTTGCGGGCATTGTGCCCTTTTCCTGCACGTGGGCCAGCAAGGTCTCGAGCCTATCCTTGTCACAGTCCTCCGCATCCCCATCATCGGCGGCCTTGATGGCTTTTAGGTAGCGCTCAAAAACGGCCCTGAGCGTGCCTGCAAAGTTACCCTTCCTGTTCTCCGGGGGCACAAGAAGAAGCGGGCCCTTGAGGCCGCCAAACATCCAGGTCACACTGAATCCGAGCGCAGCTAAGGCAAAGGACCAGCTATTGGTAGGGAGATCCTTCATCACACCCTCCTCATCAGCAATCAGCACCGCTCCGCCTCGCAAGGTGGTATTTGTGTTGTTGTTGTCCTTTGTCGCGTGGGTCCACCTGTTGGGAACGAGCGTCATGTAGCCACCATTCAGGTGAGACTGGATGCGCTTGAATTTGAGCGCGCCGCTCTCATTGTGGGACGTGTAGGTGCCATTGGTATGAAGAACAAGGTAGTAAACCATATTCGGAAATATGTGGTATTTTCTTGTACGATGATAATAGCAGGCAGAGAAAGAATGAATGAATAAATCAAATCAGGGGGGGGGACGCGGAGGCGGACCGGTGAACCTAATACCCATATATAGCAAGCAATAACCAGTAGTATTTTTCCAAGAATTTAAATTAATGCAACAAATTTTCAAAAGATATTCTAAAAGCACCGAAAATGGAAAAGGTTGTTTATTCGTTATTGGCCTAGTGGTTAGTACATTGGCCTGCCAACCATGAGGTTGTTGGTTCGATTCTTTGTGTGATTTATTTTTTTATTTTACTGTTTTTTGGCTTTTATTTTCCATGACTGCTGACTCTTTTACCTCCCCCGCTCTGCTCTTTACTTTCTGTCTTTTTTTTCTCTCTTTTCTCTCTCTTTCTCTGTTCTTTCTCTCTTTATTATCAAATCATAGCTATGTATACATTATTTCTTGCCATGGGGGTTCTTCGTACAGGTCCTGTGTCTGCTGGATCTCATCATCATCATCATCATCATCATCATCATCATCATCATCATCATCATCATTATTATTATTATCTTCCTCTTTCTCCTGCTCCTTTTGTTGACGGTTTGCTTCCAGCTTGAGCAGATTGGCACGTGTCTGCATGAGATACTGGCCCATGGCGTTCTTGCCGTAACGACGAAGCACGGGAGCGTCTCCAGGGGCAGGACCAGGCTGCAGCTCAACGAGGGCCGCAAAAATGGGTTCCTTGCCGTCCTTAAGGAAGCGACGCTTGGCCCCATTGCTCCACTCGACGAGGAGCGCATCACCTGTGCAGAGAAGGAGGTGCCTGAGTTGGCGATTTTTTGCAAATTTGTGCGCGAGCAGCAGTCGCCAGATGTAGCCACGATCCTCGATCCAATCCGGTGTGGTGTCGGTCTTCTCCGGGGCAAGTTTGACACCGAACCGTTTGGCGCGTGCTGGATTCGAGATAAGTTTGGCGAGCAGGCCTATGTTCACAAGCTGGTTGTTTTTATAAGCCTTGCCAAAGGGGTTGCGGTCAGCCTGCTGGGCAGTAGGATTGCTATTGTCATTGTCGTCCTTTTGCTTTTCTTCTTCTTCTTCTTCTTCTTCTTCTGCAAACGGGTGACGTACACCGGCATCCACAAACGCATCCTTCCAGTGTCTCCAAGCGTCAGGATCCTTGAGATCCTTCATTGAGGGGATCCGCATATTGTTTCCTGTTCCTCCAATCTGGATGCGAGGTAGTTCATCGGGTAGTGCGGCCCAACGGCCGCCCACCTGAAAATCCCGAAAGTCCTCCTTGGTGGTCGTCTTGAGTGATTGATACGCATGCTCGACCGAGGGGAAGCCTGCCGTGCCCTGACGTGAAAGCCAGTGCGCATGCTTCGGGTACTGACGCTGTATGATCGCCTGCATGAATGGCGATATGGCGTCCCACTCGAGCACAATCACGACCGAGTACAAGTTGCTGAGATGGTACATGGGACTCGGTGCACCGGCATTGAAACGGACAAGGCGTCGTGGGGCACGTTTTGCACTCGTTTCATAGGCACTCACTGGCGGCACATTGGCATAGATAACTTTGGTGCACATAGGTTCATCCGTCAGACGAGAGGGCACGCCGCGCTCCGTGGGGGACACGTCATCATTCTCATGCTCCGCTGTGAAGGAGCCAAGACTTGGCCGCGCACGGATCAGGTCAATGCGGTCCGAAAAATCGGCTCGTTTGATAATTGCGTCAATGGTCGTCTGCCAGTGCTTGCTCATGAGATGGCGCATGTAGGCATGTGCGCCCACGTCGAGAATGGCCGCGTGGATCTGCTTGGGCGTGGGCAATGCAACGCCGCTTGTTGCTGCTGTGGTTGTGGATGTCTTGGTCTTCTGACGCTTGGACGCGCTGCCCTTCTCGTCGTCGTTCTTTCCCATTCCTGCGCTTCGTTTACGTTTGAGGCCAATAAGTGAGGCAGTGAAGGTAGTAGTAGTAGTAGTCATATGTTCACTATTGACACTCGACCCCAGACTCGGATCGTATTCGAGGTCAACGTCGAGATTGAGAGAAAGAATGATGGCTGCCGCGTCGTGGGAGCGACACCAAGGCCGATGCTTTGTGCCGACGGCCCAGATTTCTTTGGCGCAGTTCTTGGAACAGCTTGCAAACATCTCACATTGCGCGCACATGAATCGCGCAGGCACCTTATGACAGCCATGACAGGAGGTCATTGTCGTCTTGTGATGGATTGTATCAAGTGGGATTAAATGGGGGCTGGGAGGTGGTAGCGGATGGAATCAAAAAAAAGCAAAGAGCACCTACAAAGTCCCCTGCTACATACGATGGGGTTGCTAAAGAGGTTTTATTTACTTTTTTTTAAAAAAATGTCAAGTCCTAAAAATTAGCCGTTACCCAACATCATCCCAAACATGCTCGTTTATAATTACTATTCATAAACCCGATGATGATGGTGTGCTCTTTCTGCGTCCAAAATAGCACGGAGCCTTGTGCGCGCCTCATCGAATTGGTTCTGCTGTCTCACAAATGAGCGGTATTGGTTAGCTTTCGCTTGGACGCGGGTCTTGAGTTTCTGCTGACCAAAGCGGTTTTTGATGATATTCTTTTTCGTTGGCATGTCGTTGTCTAACTGTTCCTGTATATGTTCATGCAGGTACTGCTTACGGTGCATAAGAGCCACCTGCTCGTAGCGATGGTATAGGTTGAGGGAAGTGGGATCAGAGGAATCAAAGCAGAGGATTTGGACGCGCTCCTTGTGAGTACGATCCTGCACCAGGATCCGATAGTTATTGAGGACAGCAAACTTGGACGCGCTGGGATCGAACAGTTGGTTCCATGCACTTGGATTGGCCAAGGTGTCCTGATTTTCCCTCGCACTGCTGGTGGTAGCAATAGCAATTGGAGCAGCAGGAGAAGGAGAAGGAGAACGGGATTTGTTCATTTTCACCGTATAATAGGTAGAAAAATAGTAAGTTGCTCGTCTGAGAGAAGAAGGAATGATGGATTGATGTGAGAAATAGAAAACACGGGTCAGCCTAAACCATGATATACAAATATCCGAATATTCCAAATTCCAATTATTGCATTGATAGCCCAACTTTTTTTATTTTTTATTGCACCTTCTTTTTATCGTTCTCTGTTAAAAAAACGGGGGGGGCCGGGAGGGGAGGAGCGCAGAAAAATATGAACTAAACACTTTGTTGGGCAAGGTAGACTTTCTGACGGGCACGTTGGACCGTGGTGGAGGGGTCTTCGTCCTTGATGCCGTGGGCCAGGCAATGATCCATACCGGTGATAGGGTTCCAAAGAAAGAGACCCCAGGTGTCATCCAATGCGGGCATCCACCTAATACGCTCTTTGACGCGCGCGCATCAGGAGGTCCGAATTCCACGCTAAAGAGCTTGACGTTGCCACGTGGCTGCGGCTTGGGTGTTTCGGTTGCTGCTAACATAACGGCGACAGACATGGTTGAATTGAGAGAGAAGAGGAAAGATAATGTGTTTCCTTTCGCGAGAGAGAGAAGGAATGACTATTAATTGGGAGAAGGGAGGTTTATTCTTGATGAACGTACATATGCAAATGGATCCTTCCGCCACCCCCCCCCTCCCTGCTCATTCTTCATCCGGGCTTATTTATTTGGATTCCTGCTACCTGTCTGAACATATTATAAATCAATACTCGTTTAGATTCAGTTGGGCTACCACCCCGTCATGATCGCTCAGCAGCATGCCTCCGGCCGCTTTGCGTACATCACACCAGAGGGTAGCATGTCTCTGATCGTGTGTGACTGAACGGTAAAAGATACGATCACACCAACTGGGCTCACGCTCGTGTATTTGGGCATAGGCCAAGCGATCGCCATTGAGACGAGCTTTAATGAGCGCTTTGGCACGCTCCTTCCTGTCCTCGGGTCTGTCTTGACGCATCATCATGAAATCTTCGAGAGTACGCATTTTGCATGTGGGCGTATACCGGGGTCTCCAGCTCTCAAAGGGTGAGGGAGGCTGGGTTTGCCCACACTCGCGCCAGCCACGTGCAAAAGAGAAAGGTGCACTCAGAATACTGGGCTCGTAAGCACGGAGGAGTGCCTGCATCTCATGTCCTTCTTCCTGACGCAGATAAGTGAGACGATCGCCGTGTTCCTGGTCAGTACGGAAATTGAGGTCGCCGAGCCATACGGTGGTATGTGGCATGTTCTGCTCTTGTGATGCAAGAACACGATCATTATACACCGCATCCGTCTCTTCTGGACCGCGTGGGTCTCTTATGCCACGAGACATTTCGAAGAAACGATCTGGATACAACTGCTTGCGCAAGACCTCGTCTCGAGTCAGCTGCCAGGCGGCGGTGCGAGCTGCATCCCCGCGTATTCCCGTGTCAACCATGGGCAGGTGAGAGGCAACAACGAAGACTGGGGCCGTGCTTTTCTCCTTTCCACGCACCCACATACGCACGCCGAGCGAAGCCTTAAGACAGGACGCCGGCAGGAAGGGGAGTGCGGTCCCAAAGCAGACCTCCGCCTCCTTGTCAATGTCGAGGTCGGGCCAGCGCGTCCTGTTCCAAAAGACGTGCAGCTGCTGATCGAAGCTCGCCGCGCTGCTCGATACCATACCCATGTATGTGCTGGTGTTTGATACGCGGTGGCCGAGCTGGTTAGCGCTTATCATCCAATTGCTTTGTACTAAGGATCCAAAGTACTCGCCAAACACATTGCTGCCAGCCATGTATACCTCCTGCAAAGCGACCACAATCACGTCGGCATTCATTCCGTAACCACTCGTCATCAAGAGCACGAGATTGGCCCACTTGTCGTGGAGAATGTCATCTTTGCGCCACTCAGCAAGACTGCGTGCATTATCGCGGCCCGACATGTTCCAAGTCAGGGCCACGAGACGCAGGGGTGATGGTTTTTCTTTTTCCATCTAGTGCCTATTGGTGTGGTGATGGTGATTGGTGGTGGTGGTGCTGCTGGTGGCGGAATAAAAGCTGTTCGGGACGGGACGGGGCGAACAAATGGCAGATGGCTGGTGTAATACAGGCAGGACTACCTTCCTGTGGTATAAAGCGTTTGTGTATTACAAAAAAAAGACGTCCTCTTTCGTTCATTTATCCTCTTTTTGTGTTCAATACACTTACCAGCAACAAAATGACGAGCCGATCCGGTCACGGGGTTCCCTATCCTACGAAACCGTTGCGTGAAAACATCTTCAAGGCCCGCGCACCATGGCTCCCACAGATGCCAATATTGAATGGAGAGACGTCGATGGGTGAGAACTACAACTGGAGTCTGCGTGGTTCTGACAGAAAGAGTCTAGAACTCTATTGGGCTTTGTTCCAAGAGACGTACGGTGACGAGATTGTACCAGCCGGCGATTCGGATACTGGCAATTGGTACAATATCATTTCAAGACACACTTCTGGTAATGGTGAATTCATTGAATTTGGAGTTGTTTTTCGTACCAAGCCCGGAAAACCATCCTTTTGGCCCTATTAATTGAATTGTTTGCAGTCAACCTAGTTCGTAATAACTTTCTTTAATGTAATACCCACACACCAATTGACTAATTCAGATGCCTTTCTTTATTCTTTTGACTGGTCCACGATAAAGGAGGATAGATATTTCTCGACCACCCTGTTAAACTTGTGTAGCCCTTGGATATCGGCAGTGAGAATAATTACCTCGTTCGGGAAGGAGGAGGAGGAGGAGGAGGGGGATGCTGTTGTGGAAGTGTTTTTGCTCTCCTTCTTTTCCAAGGTTAAACGATAAGGCACGAGATCGCCCTTGGCGAATTTAGACTTGGCGAGTTGTTCATTGGGTCGTTTCCACTTTCTCTTAAAGTAGACTGGAATGGGATCTGCATGGGGATCAAACAGTGGGCGAGCCGTGGCCTTCTGCGTATAGATACCTGGACGAAGAGAGACCACGCGATCACGGGTGAGGACAAAGATGCCAAAATAGTGTTTCACATCAATTCCGTCGATCAAAAAGGGGGATAACTCACCAGAGAAAAGAGGAGCGTACTTGCTGGGATTCTGCTTGTCCACATAAGTTTGAATGCATTCTGAGGATGATGCTATAAATGCCAACTTTAAGGCACTTGAACAGTGTTTCTGGTGAGAAAAATCCTCACAGGCCAGAAACGCATGAAACGAATCAGAAAAAACGTTAAACCAAAATTTGGCATCCGTTTCATTCCACTTCGTCATGGTGGTACTGGGTGAATCTTCTTTCTCTTTCTCTTCTTCCTCTTCCTCTTCCTTCTCCGTATCCTTCTCCTCATCCTCCCCTACCGCAACTACTACTGCTTCTTCTTCTTCTTCTCCTCCCTCTACTTCATGACGTACACGTTTCATCGTTAGGCGCGCGTGGTGATTTCCCAAAGAGAAAAGAACTAGAGGTAAATCCATGACATAATGAAGGGAGAAGTCATTCGTGGCGGTGGGAGAAAAAAACGAGGAAGAATGTGTACAAAAAAAATACTTGCTCGTTTCACGAGAGGAGGAATGAACGAATGGGATGATCGTCAGACCACCCGGGTGATCCAGGAGAAGATTCACCCACATTTTCAGATATTCATATATTCTTATATTCCGAAATAGGAATCACGCACGTGTCATCTTGTTGTTGTCTTTTTCACTTTTTCGCTCTCTCCTCACCGCCCCCACCCGCTCGCCAAGGTCCTTTTGATCATTTCATTCCTTTTTTAGAAATTAAGAACAAGTGTTGTTCACCTCGACGAGTTCCCGATTTTTTTTGGCCATCGCAACGGTTACCCGACAATGAGCAATAGGAACAACGAGCGTGCTACCAGCGCGTCCAAAACGAAGCATCAGCAGGAGGAGAAGGGCGATGACCTCTCTGAAGAGCAGCAGCAACAACAACCAAAGCAAAGTAAAAAGCGCGCCCTTACTGGTCGCCAGAAGAATCACTACCAGTACATGGAAAATCCTTCCTCCCGGGCCTCGTCTTTCTCTAAGCGCCGCCGCACCCTTCAGGAAGGAATTGAACGTCTCCACGCAAACACGGGCTGCCATGTTTTGCTCATCGTGGTGGCTGGACATCCCAACGATGACGAGAATAGTGCACCCCTTCAGAGGGCTCGCCGCAAAATCTACACCAACAGTCACGGCTGTTTTGATGGCTTCCTCGAGCAGCCCAACGTGGCCGCTGCCCTTAATGTGACCCTCTACGGTACTCATAGGGGGGCCGGAAATGCGGACGACGACGAAGATGATTTATCCAGAACACCAAGACGCAAGAAGACCAAGATGGAGGAGAGCAAGAATACTATGAAGGAGAGCAAAATCAAGATTACTAAGAAGAACGAAAAAGAGAAGGAGAAGAAGAAAGAGAAGGAGAAGAAGGAAAAGAAAAAGAACGCAAGAAATGCCTATGGCTTGCTGACCTCATCAGACGAAGAGCGCATGGAATTTTTATTTGGCTCCGATAATGAGGAAGATCTGCAAAAAGACGTTGTAGATGAAGAGCACCAGGCACATGGTCATACCACCGGAACAAGCCGCCATTCTCTGCAGAGTATCCTTTCCACGCCTGTCCGTCTGCCCATGGCACGCCGTTCATTAGATTATCAAGAGCAAGATGCAGAGAAGGAGGAGGAAGAGAGATATTCTTCTTTCTCGAGTTCCTCCTCCGACGAAGACGATTCTGCATTAGCATCCATGGAGGAAGATCTTATCACATTTGGAAGCAGCAACAACAAACTCAAGAAAACAAAGAAGAGTGCCAAGGTGATCAACCCGCCGTCCAACAAGAAACGCGGGCGTCCTCCTGCCACCACCACCGCCGCCGTCAAGACCTCCCCTCGTCCTGCCAGCAAAAAAGCACGCAAAAAGTAAAAAATCGAGGAGAAGTAAGAGCTGGGGGGGGGGAGAGAATTAGGAGTGGCAACGACGAATCTTTTTTTCTCTTCTTTCTTTCTAGTTTTATTGCTTTATCAAGTCCCACAAAATACAGCCCGAAAACGATTAAAGAGTCACGATGTGGGTGATATCAATTTGAGTAAGTAGTAGTGGTAGTGGCAGTGGTAGTGGTAGTAGTAGTAGCAGTGTCTATGGGGTTCCATGATCTGTATAATTTTTTGTGAGTAATCATTTTAGATGCGAAAGCGACCGCGACCGAGCGTTCTGTACGTATATCTTCGTGCCGTTTGTGCCAAGCTGCTGTTGATAATAAGAGTTAGAGCATTAAGAACGGTCATGACGGCGAGCCAGATGCCGAGCCACGAAAAGGCCGGATTGGCAACGAGTGTGTTTGCAGGCACTGTGTTGTTGGTTGGCACGCAGCGATTCGGGAACGTATCTGCATAAGCACGACAAAAGTTATTAGGATCATTACAGATAGAACCGCCGTTTATCGGGCCGTTGCAGAAGAAGCATCCAATTATAATAAGACCAACAAGTGCCAGCAGATCAAAGAAGAGCAGAAATCCTGTCAGAAAGAGATGCACGGTTCGCCGCAGTGATGCCGTAGGATCGTAGAACATCCATGCAAATAGAACGAGAGGAACGAGACTCGCCACCGCGACGAGCACGATGATCCACTCGATCGAGTAGCGGTCCGAAGTGAAAGGGCCTGGCCTCAAATCTGGTCGCAAATAACCATGTGCAAAGTCGAGCTGTGCAACAACCTGAATGAGGAAGATAATGTACACAATGCCATAAATTGCACTCACGATGATGCCGGCCGTTGTCAGAGGCACAAAGTCGCGCGTCCGTTTTATGAGACCAAGATCCAGCTGCTGACCTAGCATGCTTGGTTAGTTGGTTGGTTGGTTGGTTTGCTTTTTTTGTTCTTATTTCCTCTTCTTGATCTTTTTTTGATCTTCTTCTTTGCTAATAGTGCTGGAAATTACTATCAATTCTGCTCCTCTCAAAACCAGCAATGTCCCATGAACGTGCGACAAAACCGCTCTAAGTAGACATATCAGGATTGCTTTTCGTAAGGATTGAAAAAATAGTACAAACCATCCTGATGACGTGGAATGGGGGCGGCGGGGCCAGGGGATCCGGTCAATTAACCAATCGATCGATTAGTCTTCATTCCTCTCTTCTCTCGAGACCACGAGCATACCACCACCCTCCTCCCGCGCTGCCATCATATTAATCGCGGACATCAAAAAACATGACTACCACCAATGCTTCAACCACTGCCTTCCTCTACAGTCTGGAGGTCGATGAAAGCAGGGACATGGCCGACGCGCGCGTCTATATCGCTGACACGAACCCCCTCTTGCCCATCCCAGCACTCGGTATTGCGCGCCCAGAGGACTATGCTGGCCTGCGTCCTTTCTTCTATGCCCCCACGGATTCCAAGGCCTACAACAGCAGGGAGGTTCGTGAGGCCGTCCTTGACTACCTCTTTGGGCCTGCCCTCGAGCAGGAGCACTGGCGCCGTGCGCCCATGGACGCCTACCTCGAAACACATGTGAACCACTCCCGCGTTGGACCACCGGCTTTCGTACCCGAGCTCAAGCTCATGGCTGCCAAACCGTTGCCACGCCACACCGTGCTAGGTTTCTACGCTGGCGTGCTTGGTGGTGACGAGACACAGCACGCGGCGCACTGCGCCTTCCGCATCCATGAACACCAAGGCAACAACAACAACAACAACAACAACAACAACAACAACAGCAGCAGCAGTAGAAGCAGCAGCGTTCCCTGCGAACACTTTACTTGGCAACTCATGCCCAGCACCACACCCTCGCGTGTCGGTCTCGATGCCATCATGGAGCAGATACCAGAGGAGAAGAAGGACGCACGCAGCGTGGCTTTTAAAGCCCGCATGTCGCTCGGCGTGATTCACTTGTCTGGCGGACATGGTGGCAACCTGCTCGCCCACATGCGCGTTCCCAACGCGCTGAAGTCAATGAGCAGCGGCAAACGCATCCATGCCAATGTCGACTGCGTCCGTATCTGGTGGAAGAACGCACCGCGTGTCATCTACTACACAACAGCGGCGATCGGAGTAGGAGAAGAACTTGTTGTTGCAGGCAGACCCATTAGCAATGGAAAGGCCAAGCAGCAGAGCATGAGCCACAAGCAGAGATCCCAAGAGGAGGAGAAGGAGAAGGGTAAGGGGAAGGATAAGGAGAAGGGAAAGGATAAGGAGAAGGGAAAGGATAAGGGAAAGGGAAAGGAAAAGGGGAAGGAGAAGAAAAAGCAGGAGGAGCAGAAGCGGGATAAAGCGAAGCAAAAGAAAAGAGTAGAGAAGCGTGCCTACGAGCAGATGCAGAACGGAGAGGAACCCGCCGGTGATATGCCTCCCAAGAAGCGCCGTCGTCTCGTTATTCCATCCGTTCCACATGTTGAAGGAGAGAAGAAGCAGGTGGAAGAAACACAGCGTGGCGGGGTGGAGATTCCAAGCCGTATCTTGGAGCATCGTGTTACACGTCCCCGTGGTATGGCTGCGCTCACGTCGAACAACGTGCACCAGCTACAGATCTTCTTCCGTGTCGATTGGATGTACCAGGATAGCAAGACGAACACTGGAGAGACCTGGGAGCCCTGGCATCACCTGGTGGAGCTTGATGAGAATCCTGGTGGATCCAATCATTGCTACAACGATGCCCTCTGGCGTTACCTCCAACAACCTATCCATATCCACTTTCAAAGGACGATGTCCATCTTTCTCAATGCTTGCAATAATAGTAAGCGTGCAGGGAAGATGGAGACTCCGCGGAAACACTTTAGACCGAGCAATTATCTTCGCGGTATAATCAATCGGGAGCGCAACCTACCACTCGCGTTGATGATGATGACCGATCGCTAGCTGCTTTAGTAAAAAAACACATGAGGTCCTAGTAATTATAAACCTAATATTTTTTTGTTAACACATTTCTCGGTTCTCTTTTTTGGTAACGCTATTTCGTGCAAGCAACAGTCCTATGTAGGCAGTGGGGCGTGGTCTATATGGTCTTTATTCTGAATTGTGATTTTCCCTATCTATCCTTGTCCATTCATTCTTCTTTTACGACTCGTGGCAAGGCTATTTTACAGCGACAAAAATGAACACGCAGAAGCTATCGGTCCCTTCAGCCCAGCATGTGGCGCACAGGACGACAAGACGACCACCACCTCCGGTGCCAGTACAAGTACTGGATTGGCGGCCTGCATTGGGCGATCTGCTGCTTCCCTTTGAGCAGGAGATGATTTCGTTTCGTCAGAACCACAAAAACGATCAGGAGGTTTCATTGTGGTCGGAACAAGATGATGATGAAGAAGAGGACGATTACGTCGAGGGGTCGTCCTTGTCGTCGCTTTCCCTGTCTGGATCACATGACATGGACGTGGACATGAACATGGATCAGCATATGGAGATGGAGATGGATGCATATAGAGAACAGCAGGATGTTAACAATAGTGACTGGACGCCATCGAGCGCTTCCGAAGACGCTCCTATCATTCTTCGATCTCCTCTGTATATGTCACAGACGGGCATGCCTTACTTTCCAAGCATCCTCGATCGCGGGCAATCCATCACACGCTGCCCAAATTTCGTCATCGTCATCAAGAAGGAGCGTCATGGTCTCCCATACGCCTTTCTCAAATACTAGTTCTTTTTTTCTTTTTTTCTTCCTAAATCAAATGTACTGCCTATTTTTGTTTGTTATCAAAAAATAAACGCTCTGTGCTTGTACTTATGGAGTAGGTGGTGATGATCCGTCGGTATAAGTCTTGTTCGACCAAATTGTGTCTCAACTTGCGCATGTCGGGCGCTGGTACAAAACGTACACCGAGAGCAATCATTACCGGAACAATAATGCCTCATACGATGACCAAGAACACTAATAAAAGCACAACGACGACGAGGACCCCATTGAACACATCAATGGTTGACAATACCCCGAACCGTCTCATGTGGCGTCTTGTGCTCACTGTTCTCTTACTGCTCGCCGTACTACTCGTACTGACGGCCACTGGAATCACGACACGGGACAATTTGGCCCTTGGCATTCCCGTGCTGCTCGCCGCGCTCTTGTTGACCGGAGATACGTGGTGGCGCATGTTTCGCCTTGCGCGCTTCTTTCTCGAGCCCGAGCTGAGCGAGGAACCGCGCGAGCCCGGCGACGAACAGCAGCGGCTTCTGCAGGCCGAGACTTTCCTCACCTTGCAATGTTTCTTCTTTTTGGCGGCCGCCATGACACATTGGGCGATTTACCTGCTCGATTCTGGTTCGTGGAGCGGCCTTGCGGAACGTCTTATTGAAAATGGGAGCGGGAGTAGTGGCGAGAGCAATCATTTCTTGCTCTTCTGGCTTTGTTTGCACGACTCGATTATTGCAGCCATTGGTGCAGCTTCTGCCACGCGATTCGTCGTGCAGAGCGTTGCCGCACAACTGTGGCTCGACAGTCTCGTATATGTCTGGTACCTGCAATCGCTGCTGCTCGTCGGCCAGGTGCTCGCGGCCGAGTTTGGGCGACGTGAGAGGCGTCGTGACCACGACCCCCAGACGGTCTGAAATCTATCGTGCCACACATCCCACGGCTCTACTTCCCCCCCCCTTCCCTTGTCACACACCCCCCCCCCTCCACCTCAATGATGAAGAGTGGTATGCAGGAGAGGGCGGGGGGGGGCGGGTAGAGAGTCAGCATTGCCGGTCCACCTTGATTTTTCTTGGGTCTGACAATCATTTTTCTTTTCTACAAATCAGCAAGGTCTTTTTTTCTATGACAGATAATAATAGCGGCGATATGATGGATGCAAACGACGACTATCGGATATCGAGGGGAACGGTACCTCCCGACATGGAGCAGCTTGAGGAAGACTTTTCGGAGGCCACGACTATGTTTCTGAGTGGTCTTGAGCTATGTTCAGAGATTGATGCCTGGTCGGACCGTCGCGGAAGTAGCCAGGTTCATGTCGACTTTAGGCGCGTTGGGTGGGAACAGAGCGAACACCTGCAGATTAACTATGAGATGGAGTGCATTGTCTACTTTCGTGATTCACCAAAGGAACAATGCGAGGACAAGGGTTTCGATCGATTGCCTCGTCATGTGGTTTGGCCACTGAAGGATTACCGTGTTGCCGTGGCTCTTCTGGTTCCTCCAGGCGAATGTGCCCACTGAGAATGTCTAATCAAAATTACATGTGCATCAAAAGAATATTTATGTTTCTATAAATAGAAATCTTGGCCATGTCCGCCAATACGTCCTTAGATTTTGGCGTGGTTTTTTTTGAAAAAAAAGCGGGAAAATGGGAGTCCCTTTCCAGGAATTGCCAGTATAATTCCTGGAATTTATTTTCTGACAATCCCAAATATGGTAATTTTTCTGGAATTCCCCATTCACTGAACGAAAAATTTTTTGTAACTCTGGGAAAAAATCGGGCTCCGGTAGTTTGCTCACCGCGGGTTACCTAATATAGAAAGTGAGATAGTTTCTATACATGGTCATACTTACCATGTATGGACATGTCGTCATTTCCCTAGTATAGAAAGTCTAATTTTCGCCACTTTCTATAGATGGTCATATGACCATGTATAGAAACTCACACTGATTTTCTTAATATGGAATATGACCATAAAAGGTAAGTA
>Ga0210012_1001297_pt1 | contig 24387 bp, 15 predicted proteins | sample CryGeymeta201504_FD_183974 | JGI IMG/M metagenome (GOLD analysis project Ga0210012, IMG submission 183974) | Groundwater microbial communities from Crystal Geyser aquifers in Utah, USA - Crystal Geyser metaG 2015-04 (SPAdes) (version 2) | ecosystem: Environmental > Aquatic > Deep subsurface >... | reverse complement strand
AAGAACCTATAAAAAAGAAAAATCAGACAGTTTAGAAACCGTCTGATTCATATAAAATTTATCTAAAAACCTGTAACGCTATTTCAGGACAAGACAAACAATTAAAAAAGTAATTAGAATTACTAATTTAGAAGGTAGATGTAAAAAATGAGGTTTGGGTTGCTTGAATAAATTAAATGTGATAGTATTTTATAAAGTGTGTAACAATATGATATGAGTAACACTTCTCATTCTTGCTTTTTAGTTGCAGCGCAACGTAACCTTGGTAGAATCGGTAAAAATGACTTGGGTGCATAACAAATTAGCTACGCTGCTCTTTGGGTGTCGCTTAGTCAATTCGTATTACGTAGGGAAAAGGTTTGCCTTTTCTTCCATACAGGTATTGTTTTTGATACCAACAGCTAGTTTAGAAAAAGGCTACTGTACCAACATGAGTGACATTTTAAAAAAGGCAAATCCTCACCAAATTTTATTCTGTGCAAATGTCTTTTTTCCATAAAGTAGGGTTTGCAAACCCTACTTTATGGAAAAAAGCAAACTATTATTTTGTCAAAAACTGGTCAATTTACAAAATTTGAAAAATGTCACTCATATTATATTTACATTAATATTTTTCTATCTGCTAGAAAATCCCATGCAAGAATTATATTTTTTTGAAAAAAGCAACTTCATGACTACTTTTGCCTAACATTATGCTTTGTCAAAAGATTAAATTCTTTTTTTACTATTTATTTCCAAGAAATAGCATTTACTTTTCCAATGAAAATATACAATCAACCTACTCGTAAGGAGTGGGAATCTATCTGCACTCGTCCTACTTTTTCGTTAAAACAAATTGAATCACAAGTTCAGAATGTACTGCAATCTATCAAAGAGGAAGGCGATACTGCACTCAAAAAATTTACAAAAGAGTTTGATAAAATAGATTTAGAAGACTTTAGAGTAACTTCTGAAGAGTTAAAAGAAGCTGAAAGTCTAGTTTCTGAACCTCTCAAAATGGCTATTAATCAGGCTTATAAAAACATTTTGGTCTTTCATAATAGCCAACAAGAAGAAATCAAAAAAATTGAAATCACCAAAGGAATTACGTGTTGGAGAAAAAGCGTAGGTATCGAAAAGGTAGGTCTGTATATACCAGGGGGAACTGCTCCACTTTTTTCGACTGTTTTGATGCTCGGTATTCCTGCCAAAATTGCTGGTTGTAAGAAAGTTGTTTTGTGTTCTCCTCCCAATAAAGAAGGCAAAATTCATCCTCCCATTTTGTATGCTGCACATCTTGTAGGAGCGACAGATATTTTCAAAATTGGAGGCATACAGGCGATTGGTGCAATGGCGTACGGAACGAATTCTGTACCAAAAGTGTATAAAATTTTTGGACCTGGAAATCAGTATGTAACTGTTGCCAAACAACTCATTCAAAATGAAGGAATTGCAATCGATATGCCAGCAGGACCTTCTGAAGTCGCTGTTTTGGCTGATAAAACATGCGTTCCTAGTTTTGTAGCTGCAGATTTGCTTTCTCAAGCCGAACATGGAAAAGACAGTCAAGTTATTTTGATGACAGATAATGAAGAAACAGCAAAACAAATAAAAGCAGAAGTAGAAAAGCAATTAGAATTACTTCCTAGAAAAGAATTTGCTCAAAAATCCTTAGAAAATAGTCGTTTTGTAGTCTTACAAAATAGACAAGATATTTTGGATATGAGTAATTTTTATGCTCCAGAGCATTTGATTATTGCACTAGAAAATCCAGAAGAGGCTGCCGAACATATCATCAATGCAGGTTCTGTATTTTTAGGGAATTATACGCCTGAGTCAGTTGGAGATTATGCTTCTGGAACAAATCACACACTACCAACAGACGGACATGCGAGGGCATATAGTGGAGTTTCTTTGGATAGTTTTGTCAAAAAAATTACCTTTCAATCACTTACAAAAGAAGGTTTGAATCAAATCGGACAAACTGTTATTGAAATGGCAGAGGCAGAAGAGTTAAAGGCTCATGCGAATGCTGTTCGTGTTAGGTTATAAAAGATGAAAATACTGTCAAGGTTAGATAATCTGACCTTGATAGTAATCTAAAAGCAAATTTCTTTATTAATTTTCAATTTCTACACAAAATAATGTTATATTTGATTAGAAGACATTTAACATTCAACCCATTCTATTTTTTTATTTTTGTTCTAGCTCTGTAATGATGCGAAATTATTTATTTACTTGTTTCTTATTTCTATTTTTTTTGACCTTTTTTGTTATTCATTCCAAGGCTCAATTCGTTACAAATGATGGTCAAAAACTGACCGTTGAAATGTGTCTGGAGAAATCAGAAGAACGCAAAAATCAAGGTGATTATAGAGGTGCAAGTGATTTTTTGAACAAAGCTGCTTTGATTCATTGGGATAAAAAAGAATTACGTCCAGCTATTACCTACTTTCAAAAATCATTGGTTTTTAATCAAAAAGTAGATAATCAAAGTGGAATGTATGGTATTTATAGTAATCTTGCCACCATTTATGCTGATTTAGAAAAATTTGATTCTTCTCTAGTTTTCTTTCAAAAAACATTAGAAGGACGAAAAAAACAAGGTATAAAAGAACCAATTATTTCAGCTCAAATAAATACGGCTGTCGTTCTAAACAACCTAAAAAAGCACGATGAAGCAGCCAAACAGCTTTTAGATGCATTAGATTTGGCAAAAGAATCTTTAGACGTAGAGCAGATGCGAAGTATTTATGGAATGCTTGCCGAAACCTACGAAAAAGCAGAAAATACAGTAAAACAAAAAGAATATTTTGATTTATATCGAAATTTTCATGAAATGTCCCAACAGAGAAAAATAGCCATTGTGAGTGCAGAAGCAGACAAAGCAAGACTTCAAGCAGCTTTAGCAGAAACCGAAAAGCAACGAGCAGAGTTAGAAATTGCTTTAAAAAACACAAAACTAAAAGAACAAGAAAAAGATATAAAAACTAAAGATAAAGCCTTAAACCAACTAGAGTCTAATTTTACCAAACAAGAACTTGCTTATAAAGTCCTTCAACAAGAAACGGATTTGCAAGAAGCCAAATTTGCACAAGAACAAGCCGAAAACGAACAAAAAATAGCAAGACAGCGACTTTATATTGGTGGAATTGCAGCGACTTTATTGCTTGCCTTGGTTGGAATTATTTTTATTTATAGAAGTCAGCAGCAAAAGAAAAGAGCCAATTTAGTTTTGCAGGATAAAAATGAAGAGATTAGCTTTCAACAAGCTCAAATCACGGAACAAAACCATGAACTAGCAAAAGTTTTAGATGAGATTGAAGACAAAAATCTTCAAATTACTTCAAGTATTACTTACGCAAAACGCATTCAAGAAGCCATGCTGCCTAGTCTTGCAAGTATTCAAAAAGCTCTACCCGAATCTTTTGTCTATTTTCGTCCTCGTGATATTGTAAGTGGAGATTTTTATTTTTTCCATTATTTTGAAGAAGAACAAAGAACCGTTTTGGCTGCTGTTGATTGTACAGGACACGGCGTTCCGGGGGCATTTATGTCTATGATAGGAAATGAAATTTTGAGTAGAATTGTAGCAGAAAATCATGTTTGTTCTCCTGCAAAAATCTTGAATCAGTTGAATAAAGGAATAACAGTAGCATTACATAAAGACGAAACAAATATCCATGATGGAATGGATTTAGCACTTGTTTGTATAGACCAAAAAAACAAAAAACTTACTTTTGCAGGAGCTAAAAACCCTATTTTTTATATCCAAAATGAGAAGCTAGAAGTAATTAAAGGAGATAAAATGCCTATTGGTGGTTCAGAGAGAGAACACAAAGGGGAGTTTACAGAACACGTAATTGATATTTCTGTTCCCACAACATTTTATATTTTTTCTGACGGTTTTCAAGACCAGTTTGGAGGAGAAAGAGGGCGTAAATTTATGGTCAAAAATTTTAGAGAACTACTTTTTGATATTCATACAGAAGATACAGCAAAACAAAAACAAATTCTTTATCAAACATTTAAAGATTGGATAGGAACTTCTCACAAACCTGTGGATGATGTGCTTGTGATTGGTGGGAAAGTTTAGAATTCTGTTGTGGTATGAAACGAAGATAAGGAATTGAGTATCAACATGAGTGACATTTTTAAGTATTTGATTTTCAGTTGCAGCGCAACGTAACCTTTGTAGAACCTCAAAAATGAACTTTATTAGAGCTACAGAGTAGCTAAACCTTGTAATTTGAAATTACTAATAAAGTTACGCTACTCTGTAGCTTTTGAAATTTATTTTTTATTATCATTCTACAAAGGTTACGCAACTTTGTTGCTAGGAAAGGACTATTTTAGATTTTATAAATGTCACTCATGTTAGAGTATAAAACTTATTGTTTTTTGATGCGATTTATTTATTCGGTTTATGGGCGCATCTCAAAATGTCGTTTTTAGTAGGGAAAAGGAAAGCCATTTCCCTACAACTATAAAATTAATAAAGCGACATCTTGAGATGAACCCTCGGTTTATCTGATATTTTATTTTAAGATTAGTTTCCGTATATTAGCCGTTCTGTTTAAAATTGTGATACAAACAGAAATCAAAATTGAATATCTGTATATCAAAAAGTACTCAATCAATAACGCTGCTCATTTAACGAATCATTTAATAAAAAATACGTAAACAAAATGCCATACAACGAAAACCAAAACGAACTATTTAAAAAACACAAACTTACTTCTGAGTCTATTTCAAATGAAGGAAAAGCTGAAAAACCATATCAGCCCGATTTGCACGATATGGAAGGAAACTCTACTTCTACAGATCTATTAGAAGGCAGAACAGACGAAGAAAAACGCTTGGTTAGAGCTTTCCAAAAAAAAGATTGGAGCGAAATAAAATCAGCAAACTCTTGGGTTATCTTTAAGGTAATGGCAGAATTTGTAGAAGGATTTGAAAAATTAGCACGAATAGGTCCTTGTGTTTCTATTTTTGGCTCGGCTCGTACATCTCCTGACCACGAATATTACAAACTAACAGAAGAAATTGCAGCCAAATTAGTTCGTCATGGTTATGGCGTAATTACTGGTGGAGGACCTGGAATTATGGAAGCTGGTAATAAAGGAGCAAGGTCAGAAAAAGGAAAATCGGTAGGTTTGAATATCGTTTTGCCTTTTGAGCAGGGGGCAAATGCGTATATCGATTTGGATAAACTTATCAATTTTGATTATTTCTTTGTTCGTAAAGTAATGTTTGTAAAATATTCTCAAGGATTTATCGTCATGCCAGGTGGTTTGGGAACATTAGATGAGCTTTTTGAGGCTTATACACTTATTCAAACCAAAAAAATTGCTCGTTTTCCTATCGTTTTAGTAGGTAAAGAATTTTGGGGTGGAATGATGGACTGGATAAAAACAACCGTCTTAGAGAAAGAAAATAATGTAAGTACTGAAGATTTGAATTTAATTAGCTTAGTAAATACGGCTGATGAAGCCGTAAAAGTAATTGATGATTTTTATTCTCAATATTTACTTTCTCCGAATTTCTAAGATATTATTCTTTTATAAAAACTTTGTCAGTAGTTTTTTGTAATCAAAAATAACTCTGAGAATAGTTTAATTCATTATCTAAAATGATACTTTTTGTAGCAGCTATTTTATTTGGAATCGGAATTTTGATTGTCTTGACAAGAAAAAATGCAATGCTAGTTTTGATGGGAATCGAACTGATGCTAACCTCTTCGATGCTCAATTTTATTGCTTTTTCGAAGAATATGGAGGCACATTTATTTGTCCTTCTTATTATTGTCGTAGCTGCTGCCGAAATTACGATTGCCCTTGCTTTAATTCTGAAAATCTATAAGTATTTTGGACATATTGAACTAGATAAGGTTTTAGAAAAAGAGTAATTATTTTTTATAAGTCGTTCGTGGGGACATGAGCAACGGTAAAATAAACATACTACCATTGTTCGTGTCCTCAAGAGTGATAAAAAGCATAAACAAGAAATGCTCAATCAATTTATAGAAAAAATAAAAGAGAGTTTAGAAAATCGTAGTTTTATCAAAATTACACTTTCAAATTTTATAGCGATTCAAGAAAATACTGCCGTTGTTGGTGTCCTGACCAATAACACAAAAACAACACTCAAAAAAATCTTGATTCGTAAAACGATTATCAAAAGAGAAGAAAAATTGACTTTTGTGTATCGGCATAAAACGAATGACATTACCAAAAACTATTCTTTTGAAGAAGGAATAGATAAAATTATAACATTTCTTACAAAATATAATTCTGTCAAAAATTTAGAAAATGATACAGGTTTTTTCAATCAAGCCATTTTATTTACAACAGATTTTGATTTGCATCTAAAGAATGTAAGCAAAAAGCCAACAGTTCAGTCCCAAAAAGCAACTCAAATACCTACTCAAAAACAAGCTGTTTCACTTTCGCATGACAAACAGAAAAAACGAGCTATCCAAACAAAAGACCAAAAAGGAAACTCAAAAAACTACCTTCAAGCGCTAAAAATAACAGATAATACAGGAAAAGTTTACAAAAACGCACAAGACAAATACAAACAAATCAATCAATATATTGAAATTTTGAGTGTTTTATTAAAGCAGTTACCTTCTCAAAAACCATTGCAAATTACAGACATGGGAGCAGGAAAAGGTTATCTAACTTTTGCTTTATACGATTATTTGAAAAATAACTTGAAACTCAAAATAAATACAGTTGGTGTAGAGTTTAGAAAAGATTTGGTAGAGCTTTGTAATCAAATTGCAAAAGAATCAAGTTTTGATAATCTTAGTTTTGTAGAAGGAACGATAGAAGAATATCAAATCAAATTAGAACAAACAACAGAAGAAAAAACGCATGTTTTAATAGCTCTTCATGCCTGTGATACTGCGACAGATGATGCAATTTTCAAAGGAATTGAAGCCGATGCCGAATTGATAGTTGTTGCGCCTTGTTGTCATAAACAGATTCGAAGAGAAATAGAAAGTAAAAAAACTAAACACAAACTATCTCCTTTGACAGATTACGGTGTTTTCTTGGAGCGACAAGCCGAAATGCTAACTGATACGATGCGCTGTTTACTTCTCAATTATTGTGGCTATCAAACCAAAGCTGTTGAGTTTATTTCTGATGCACACACACCAAAAAATGTTTTATTGATTGCCACCAAAAAGGAAAGTTTTTTAGAATCAACTAAAAAGACTGAAAGACTGAACGAATTTGAAGAATTAAAATCTTTTTTTGGAATAGAAACACATTATTTAGAGAAATTGATTCTAAAATCGTAAATCGTCAGTAGAAACCGATAACGGCAAACATTTTTTATGTAATTTTGTATTCTAATCTTATAAAAAAAAACTTTGAACCAGCAACCAGCCAATATTTTGATTCCTATAAAAAATACTCTCGTTAGTGATAATGTAGCTCTTACTCAATTTGTCTGTAATTTAAGCAAATGCAAAGGCGCATGTTGTGTAGAGGGAGAAATGGGCGCACCTTTAGAAGATAACGAACGCCATATTTTAGAAGATATTTATGAAGATGTAAAACCATTTTTGACTGAGGAAGGAATTGAAGCCATAGAAAAGAATGGAAAATATGTCTTAGATGAAGATAATGAGTTTTCGACAACTCTGATAGAAAGAAATACTGCCTGTGCTTATGTTACTTATGACGAAAAAGGAATTACAAAATGTGGAATAGAAAAAGCCTTTGAAGCTGGAAAAATTGATTATCAAAAACCTATTTCTTGTCATTTGTATCCGATTCGTATTACAAAATATGCTAGTTTTGATGCTGTAAATTATGACGAATGGGAAATTTGTAGCCCTGCTTGTAGCTTAGGAAAAGAATTAAAAGTACCCGTTTATAAATTTTTGAAAACGCCTTTGATTCGAAAATATGGAACAGAATGGTATGATGAATTGGCTACGTTTATTGAAAAGGAATTATTAGAAACGAGGGATTAGGGACGAGAGAAGAGGGGAATTTCAAATGCCTTTAAACATTAGAATTTCTTTTTCAATAAAATTATCAAAATAACTTCAAAAAGTAATTCCCACGTCCCTCTTCCCTAGCCCCATTAATCATTCGCCAGTTCCAAAAGTGTTTCATAGTAATTTCGTTTCTGCATTTTGGATTTTAACCATGCATAAAAAGCCATTTCTTGAAGGTCTTCTTTTTGTGTGGTTTCTGCAAATGTAATTACTTTTTCTACTTTTTCTAAAAAATCAGCATTCGTAACTCGTTGTGGATAGCGCATATATTCTTCCAATAAACTCAAAAAAGGTTTGCTGTTTTGATAATTTGATTGTACTAAAAGAGAGGCATATTTTTGTTTTATTTTTGAAATGATTTTTCGTGCAATATCATCATTTTTGAGTTCGAATTGTAAAACTGCTTCTATGAGCCATTTTCTAACAACCCATTCTTTGCCCATTTTTTTTTCTACCCACGCATCAGAATGTCCAAAATCTAGTAAAACTTTGTGTGCTTGTTTGAAATTATCTTTTTGAAAGTGATAAAAAACGAGATTCAGATGTGTATTCAAAATATCATTTGTAGAAAGAATTGCCTTATTTTTTTTGAGTAAATTTTCTAGTAACTGAATAGCTTTTTCTCTTTCATTTGTGAAAGCAAGATTTGCAGCCGTAAGAAGTGTAAATTTTGAATAAAAAGACGTTTTATAACTCTTTGAGTTTTTGCTAGAAGATTCTAAAATACTTTTAAATTCATCAAGGTAGTTGAGTGATTCTTTGAATTTTTTATTTCGATATAAAACGTGTGCCAACATATAAAGAAGCGATAATCTATAATATTGATTCTTTTCAGAAATCATTGTATCGCTTATTAGTTCGTCATAATTTGCTCGTAAAAAAAACTCAAAATTGTAATAATCCTTTTTTGCTACAACGGCATTTCTAGCAATAGAAAGTAAATTGAAACGAACACGAGGACGCTCACTAACAGCTTGAGTCAAGTTCCATTCTTCCAAAATCTGAGTCATTATTGTATCAAAATCCAAAACTTTTCCTTCTCGTTTGGCTTCTGCTAGTTTATTTTTCAAAATACAGTTGGCGATGTGCGCTCGTTCTTCTGCTTCTGCAAAGACTTTATTTTGATTGCGTAATTCTAAAAGATATTCAAAAGGAGGTGCAAATTCATTGTCTGTATTAGCTAAAGCAAGGTTATAAATTGAATTGAGAAGATGATACTGTTCGTTTTCTTGTGCTTGATTTTCTGCTTTTTTGAGGTATTTCCAAGCAATATTTTCCAAGTTTACTTCAAAAAGATAATGGCAAAGTGATAGTATTCCCATAATATCTGTGCCTTCAATGGTTTGGTCGGTACTTCTTGAAAGCGTAATAAAATCGAAGCGCATGATAAGCAACTTTATTTTTTGTTTTGGGATACAGTTTTAGTAATAATTCTTTTCCATTATAGATAGTTTCTTCTTGTAAAAGTTCTAAAAGTTGAAGGTCTTTTCTGTTTTTACGGATTTTTTGACGCTGCACAAAAGCGTGAAGAGCTTTTTTTTCTTCTTCCGAAAAAGTGTCTAAAATAGAACGAAGGTTATCCATGGAATAAATTTAGAGTTTAGAAGTCAGAATTTAGAAATAACGAAATAAAGTAGGGAAAATGGATTGTATTTTTCTAGTGCTGTCTTTTCAAAATAAAATAGAAAATAGAGCATAGAAATTACCAAAGATACAATATATGCAGCAAAACACCATTTTTCCACTCTTTTGAATCTATGAATAAAAGTGAAACTATGGTCATAATAAGATTTAGTGAAAGAAGAGCAACTGCACCCATTCCAGCCACGATTAGTTTTCCTGCCTCTTGTATTGAATCACTCCAAAGCATGCCATAACTAGCCATTTTTTCCAGTAGTTTTTAAAAAGATTAGAGAAATAAAAACACAGAATGTATTTATAATAATTAGTAAAAAACACAAATTTCTAAGCACATTTATAACTATACTTACAATTGGAATTGAAAAAGAAGCAACTTGTAAAAATAATAAATACCCAATAATTAGAAAGCTGATTATCAAAACTCCATTCGTAATCAAGACAGGTTTCTAAGAACTTTTTGTATCTAATTTGTTTGCTAAGTCTAATATTTGTTCCATCGAATTTGTAAGGTATAAAACTGAATAAATTAATAATAAAACAATTTTTCAAATTATTCTACCGTTGTAGTATAAAATTGCAAAATATTTCGTATATTATGTTGGTAGAGTGTAATATAAAAGGTTGCTTTAGGCTTAAATTTAGAAGTTTACTCTACAAAAGTTGAGATAAATAAGAGTTTTATTAAATTTTTATTAAAAAAGTAATTCAAGATACGCTTTATTACAAATGCCATTTATCGAATTTGTATGCTTTCAATACTAAATTTATGAAAATAAATTGATATATTGCTTTTCTATCGAATAGGAATAAGTTGAATAAGAATAAGTTAGAATAAGAATAAGTTAGAATAAAATCAAAATAAGATTTTTATGTATAAGATTTTGAGAATACTATTATAAAGTACAAATTATCAAAGTCTATTTGCATTTGTTCTTAACAATTCCTTAATTTAGGGAAAAATAGCGATTTATTTGTGATGTTTTTAAAACAAATAATCATAAAAAATAAATTCGCACCAAAATAAAAATATAAAAAAAAGTAATTGAGTTTATTTTAAATACTAAATTAAATTTTTATTTCTATAAAAAAATACTATCCAAAACACGCATCAACTCACACAAATACACTAAAAATCTATGTCTGTGGCTACGTCGCTTCCAAAAATTTTGTTTGAGGGAGTAAATTCAATCATTTATTACCGAGATACTAGCGAGTGGAATACACCCGTTATTATTAAAGTTATTAAAAATGATTTTCCGACTCCTACACAGCTTATTCAGTTTAATAATGAGTATGAATTTACGAAAGACCTCAAAATTGAGGGAATCAGAAAGGCATACAAAAAAGATAAACTAGAGGGTAAGCCTGCTCTTGTATTGGAGTATTTTTCTGGAATTACATTCAAGAAGAGTTTTTTTGAAAATTCTTGGACATATAAGGATTTTCTTAAAGTAGCTATAAATGTTGCTGAAGCACTCGGACAAGTACATCAAAACCATATTATTCATAAAGATATTAATAGTAATAACGTTTTGGTCGATTTGGCAACACACCGTATCAAAATTATTGATTTTGGTATTTCTTCACGTATAGATACTCGTGTGCAAGACCTTCGAAGCCCTGATGCTTTAGAGGGAACACTTGCTTATATTTCACCTGAACAAACAGGTAGAATGAACCGTGCTGTTGATTATCGTTCAGATTTGTATTCTTTGGGAGTTGCTTTTTATGAAATTCTGACAAGTAAATTACCTTTTACGGCTGCTGATTCTATCGAATTGGTTCACTGTCATTTGGCTCAAAAACCACAACCTCCTCATCAAGTCAATCCAACTGTTCCTCGTGTTCTTTCTGAAGTTGTGATGAAACTTTTGGAAAAAAATGCAGAAGACCGTTATCAATCTGCTTTCGGACTCAAAACGGATTTAGAGCTTTGTTTGAAAGGCTTTGTTGCCAATGGAAATGGTAAAATTGATTATTTTAATCTAGGGCAAGAAGACTACTCAGACCGTTTTTCGATTCCTCAAAAATTATATGGTAGAGAAGATGAAGTAAAATTATTGCTCAATTCTTTTGATAGAGTTTCGAATGGAGCTACCGAACTTGTTTTGGTAGAGGGATATTCTGGAGTAGGAAAAACATCACTAGTCAATGAAACGCACCGTTCGATTACTGAAAAACGAGGCTATTTTATAAAAGGAAAATTTGATCAATATCAAAAAAATGTTCCTTATTCTGCTATTATTCAAGCACTTAATGAATTTATAGATTATTTACTTACTGAGAATAAAGATTCATTAGCTGATTGGAAACGAAAAATAAATAAAGTATTAGGCAAAAACGGACAAATTTTATTAGATGTTTTGCCAAATTTAGAAATGATTATTGGAGAGCAGCAGCCCGTCCAAGAGCTTCCTCCTAATGAAGCAAAAAATCGTTTCAATTATATTTTTAAATCTTTTATTCGTGTAATTAGTCAGAAAAAACACCCTATTGTTCTTTTTATTGATGATATGCAGTGGGCAGACGCAGCTTCTCTGAATCTTCTTAAAGTCTTGATGACTGATAATGAAAATCGTTATTTGCTTATCGTTGGCGCATACCGTGATAATGAGGTTAGTTCGGCACATCCGTTGATGGTAATGGTGAAGAGTTTGCAAGAGCAAAAAGCACCTCTTAGTTCGATAGTACTAGACAATTTGGGGTACGAAGACATCGAAAAATTAGTTACAGAGTCTTTAAAAGCTCAAATTCTTCAAGTCAAACAGCTTTCGTATCTTATTTATAGAAAAACACACGGTAATGCTTTCTTTGCTACTCAGTTTTTAGAGGCTCTGCATGAAGAAGGTTTATTACATTTTGATACAGAATTAAAGCAATGGCAATGGGATATTGTCAAGATTGAAGAGAAGAAAACGACAGATAATGTAGTCGAGCTTATGACTGCAAAAATAGAAAAACTTCCATCTGATACACAAGAAGTATTAAAATATGCTGCCTGTGTAGGTGATAAGTTTGATTTGCAGATGCTTCGTAGTGTGAGTGGACTCAATTTAAAAGATATTTTTGATAGAATTTGGGTAGCAATAGAAGAAGGAATGATACTTCCTTTAGATGATGATTACAAACGTATTGCAATTCTTAGTGAAGACCCTGCCCTTGAGCAGCGAGTAAATGCACGCTTTAAGTTTTTACACGATAGAGTTCAACAAGCTGTGTATTCTCTTATTCCTGAGAGCCGTCGTTTTGAGATGCACTATAAGGTAGGTAAGATAATTAAAGATAATACGCCAGACGGACAATTGGAAAGTAAAATCTTTGATATTGTTAATCAGCTTAATGTAGGAGTTGCACTTTTGGAAGACCAAGAGGAGCGTTACGAACTTGCCCGTTTGAATCTTATTGCAGGAAGAAGAGCCAAAGCATCGGCTGCTTACGAACCTGCTTATGATTATTTTTATGCAGGAGTTGCGCTTTTAGATGTAGTAGGCTGGACAGATGAATATATTCTTGCTTTGCGTTTACACAATGAAGCTGCTGAGGCTGCTTATTTGAGTGGGAACGGCAATGGGATGGAACAGTTTGTAAATAGTGTTCTGACCAATGCAAATGACTTTTTGGATAAAGTAGCCGTTTTTGACACCAAAATTCAGTTCCTTATCTCTAAAGGAAAAATGCAGGAGGCAATTAAGCTCGCTGTCAGTATACTCAAAAAACTCAAAGTAGGATTTCCTAGAAAAGTAACCAAAATTCATCTAGTACGTGAAATATTCCGTATTAAAGGGCTCATGACAGGCAAGAAAATATTTGACTTGGCAAATCTTCCAAAAATGAAAAACAAGAAGAAACTAGCTGCAATGAAAATTTTAGCAGGCATTAGTTTGGCTGCCTATGTAAGTGGTTCTCCTTTGTATCCAATGATTATTTTCAGACAGGTTCAGTTATCTATCAAATATGGAAATGCACTTGTTTCGACGTATGCTTATTCTTCGTATGGAATTATTTTGTGTGGAGTAATTGGAAATCTGAATGCAGGTTATCGTTTTGGAGAACTTGCTATAAAGCTATTAGACCAGCATGACTCTGAACGCTTTAAGGCTAGAACCTATATGGTTACTAATATAACGATTCGTCATTGGAAAGAACCTTTAGAAAATTCTTTAAAGCCATTAGTAAAATCATACAGAAAAGGAATTGATACAGGATTTTTTGAGTATGCAGCATTTTCTATTTTTATGTATGTGTATTACCGTTTTGCAACAGGTAAGGAACTCAATGAAGTAGAAAAAGAAGCCAATATGTATATTGGAGCTACGTATGATTTAAAGCAAATAAATCCGTATCACAATATCAAATTACTTCGTCAAACATTTTTGAGTTATTTGGGAAAAACTGAAAATCCTGCTGTTTTGGAGGGTGAGGAATACCCATTAGAACTTCAAGAAGAGATTTTAGAAGGAGGAAATACAGCTTCTATTTGTTTGCATTTCTTTATGAAAGCCTCTTTGAGCTATAATTTTGGAGAAATAGAAAAAGCATATAGTTATATTATTCTGACAGAAAAATATTTAAAAGGAATTATAGCAACAGCTGGTGTACCTGTTTATCATATGTACGATTCTCTTATTCATATTGCTATTTATCCAAGTTCTTCACTTTGGGATAGACAGCGTATTTTGAGGCGTATTGCAAAAAATCAAGCTAAACTCTATAAATTTGCTAAATTTTGTCCTTCTACTAATCAACATAAATACTACTTAGTAGAAGCTGAATTGGCACGAGCAAAAAATGATTATATAGAAACAGAAAAGAATTTTAGATTAGCCTTAGAAGCTGTCGGAAAAACTAATTTTATTCAAGAAGAAGCTCTAATTAAAGAACGTTTTGGATTTTATTGGCTGCAAAGAAAGCAAGAAGATATTGCCATGATGTTTTTGCGTAAAGCCTATTACGACTATCGTATTTGGGGAGCAAAAGGCAAGTTAGAACAAATGCATGAAGTGTATTCGCACTATGTAAAGCAAGATGCGATTACAGATGCACAAAATACGACTACTTCGCCTTCTCATACACTACACACTCATAATACGTTTGAAGGGGCTACGACTACGATGCTGACGACTAGTAAAATATCTTCTAGTGGGTCAAAAAGTGGTACAAGTTTCTTAGATTTCGAAACGCTCATCAAATCTACTCAAACACTTTCTCAAGAAGTAAACTTTGAAGAATTGATGCCCAAAATGATGCGTGTAGTAATGGAAAATGCAGGGGCAGAAAAAGCATTTTTGATTCAAAACCACGATGGAGAATTATTTGTAGAAGCAAAAGGAGATTTGACACAAACTGGGTCGACTCAGTTTTTACATCAAGCTATCGAAGATAAGAGTAATTTAGTTCCCAGAACATTAATCAATTATGTAGTCAGAACACAGCAACCTCTCGTTTTGGATAATGCTTCAGAAGATGAAAAATATGCAAATGACTCTTACATGAAAGAATACAAGCCTAAATCGGTGCTTTGTTTTCCTGTAATGCGTAAAAATGAATTATTGTGTCTGTTTTATTTAGAAAATAATCTAACAACAGGAGCATTTACGCCAGATAGATTGCAGACCCTACAAATGCTTTCTACACAAGTAAGTATTTCACTAGAAAATGCTCAACTTTATCAAAACTTAGAAGGAAAAGTAGAGGAACGAACAGTAGAGTTAAATGAAAAAAATAAGCGTATAACTGATTCAATTCGTTATGCTCAAACAATTCAAGATGCAATTCTTCCAGCTCAAAATACATTAAAAGAATTATTTATAGAGCATTTTGTAATTTATCGTCCTAAAGATATTGTTTCAGGAGATTTTTATTGGGTAACGCACGTCGAAAATTATACGTTTGCTGCTGCTGTTGATTGTACAGGGCATGGCGTTCCGGGGGCATTTATGTCAATGGTAGGGAATACACTTCTGACAGATATTGTGGGTGTAAAGCGAGTTTTTGACCCAGCTACTATTTTAGAAATGTTACATGAAGGAGTGCGTGCAGCTTTGCACCAAAAAGATTCTGATAATACAGACGGAATGGATGTAGCACTTTGTCGAATAGAACGACAAGAAAATTGGATAGAAGTTACTTACGCAGGAGCAAAACGCCCTCTTTATTATACTTCAAATGGAGAAGTAGAAAAACTAAAAGGAGATAATTTGAGTATTGGAGGAATTGTCAAGAAAAAGGAATATGTCTTTACCAATCAGAAAGCTGTTTTATTAGCCGAAGATGTAATTTATCTTACTTCTGACGGTCTTGTCGACCAAGCAAACCCAGATAAGAAAAAATTTGGTTCTACAAAATTTGAATCTCTGCTCAAGCAGTTTCACGCAAGACCATTCAAAGAACAAAAAGAAATTTTATCAAATCAATTAGACCAACATCAACTGGATGCCGAACAAAGAGATGATATTACAGTTCTTGCTTTAAGATTATAAAACCTCTGATTATATAAACTATAAAGTGTTTCCTCTTTTTATATAAAACTATTAAATCCTAAGATTTAATAGTTTTATTTTTTTACCTCTTTATCTTATCTTGATTTTTTTAGAAAAAACTGTTAAACAGGTATAAAATAGGCTATTTGCCTTCAATAAAAATGACTAATCTATAATTTCTCTTTTTCATTCATATATTTTTAGTATTTTTATTGTTTATAAAAATTTAACCCTATCAAAAATTAATATATGCTCGAACTTGCAGGGCTTCTCGTGCTTGGTTTTTTCGCTCAATGGTTGTCATGGCGTATCAAAGTACCAGCTATTCTTCCTCTTATTATCATTGGTCTTTTAGTAGGGCCTGTTTCGACACTTTTTACAGGCGATGAAGGTTATTTGGTTTCAAAAGGACCTAAACTTATAGACGGAGATTCTATCTTTCAAGGAAAAGTGCTTTTTGATGTCGTTTCTTTAGCTGTTGGTTTGATTCTCTTTGAGGGAGGCTTGACCCTAAAAATATCTGAAGTCAAAGTATTAGGAAAAGCTGTTCGTAATATAATTGTCATTGGCTCTGCTGTTACAATGGCAGGCGGAACAGTTGCAGCAATGCTTGTTATGGACTTTTCCCTTCAAACATCTTTACTTTTTGGTTCGCTCATTATCGTAACAGGACCTACTGTTATTGGGCCTATTCTTAGAAATGTAAAACCAAATTTTAATATTACAACTATTTTAAAGTGGGAAGGGATTCTGATTGACCCTATTGGTGCATTGATAGCCATCTTAACGTATGAATTTATTATTTCTGGAACAGCAGGAGCGCAAATTGGTTGGATTGCTCTCAAAACATTTGCTATTACTATTGCAGTTGGAATTGCGATTGGTTGGGCGATGGCTTGGTTGGGTAATATTCTGATAACAAAAGAATTAATACCAAAATACTTGCAAAATATTGTAGTATTAGGACTGGTAATTACGGCTTTTGCTTTATCAAATTCTATTCAGCACGAATCGGGTTTACTTGCTGTTACCATAATGGGAATGGCTTTAGTGAATATGAAAACCTCTAATCTTAAAGAAATTATTTCATTTAATGAAGACTTGGTTATTATTCTAATTTCATTTTTGTTTGTCCTTCTTTCTTCAAGAATTGATGTGGTAGATATAGAATTAGTATTGACAACAAATAGTTTTATTTTGTTTGCAGTAGTTGTTTTTATCTTACGTCCGTTATCTGTATTTTTGAGTACATGGGGAACAAATTTGACACTAAACGAAAAAATATTTCTATCCTACATTTGTCCTCGTGGAATTGTTACGGCAGCTGTAGCTTCTATTTTCTCTATTTCTTTGTTTCAAAGTAAAGACTATATTATTCCTTTAGATGAAGCTGCTATGTTATTGCCTTTGGTATTTTTAGTGATTGTCGGAACAGTTGTTTTGCAAGGACTTACTGCCAAACCTGTTGCTAGATTATTAGGTGTTACACGCAAAGACCCAAATGGAGTAGTATTTTTGAGTGCTGATGAATCGGCTCGTTTTGTTGCCAAAATTATTCAAAAATATAATATTCCTATTTTATTAGCAGATACTTCGAAAGCAAATACTAGAGAGGCAAGTATGCAACAAATCCCTGTTTATGAAGGAAGTATTTTGAATGAAGAAGCGTGGGAACAAATAGATTTTGCTCAATACGGACAACTTTGGGCAATGACACCAAATGCAGAAATAAATGCTTTAGCCTGTAGAATTGTAGGAGAAGAGTTAGTAAAAGATAAAGTGTTCCGATTTATTTCGAATCGTGAACAAGAAGCATTAAACAAAGAAGACTATCCAAAAAATATCCTTTTCGAAGGAAGAGCCGATTTTATTGCTTTTTCTCATTTTATTCGTAAAAATCCAGAAATAAAAGAACAAAAAGTTAATAACCGTGAAGAAGTATTGGCTATTTTAGATGCAGCAGAAAATAAAGGAAAAGTAATTCCATTATTTGTTATTGATGATAAGAATTTTATCGAACCTGCCTTAGCTGTTACGCCTTTAGAAGTCGGAAAAGAAAATAAATTTGTCTATTTACAAATCAGCTAATGACTTTAGTCTTCGCCAAAAAAAGAATGCAGAAATAACAAAAACCTATTCAAAATGTGGTCAATCATAAAAAATACCTTTCTTACTAATCGTTTTTTTTACGCAATTACGATTTGTATTTGTCTTTTTATTACTGCTTTTTGGTCTCCTCCTTTGATGTGGGTTGCCAAAATTGCGCTAGGTGCATTGGCTGTCTTGACTACTGCTGAAGGAATTATGCTTTTTCATCCAAAAATGAAACTTCAAGCCGAACGACTTCTGAATCCTAAACTTTCTTTGGGCGATGCAAATCCTGTTCGTTTGGTGGTAAAAAGTGAATATCCATTGCCTGTTGAAATAGAAATTTATGATGAGTTACCTTTTCAGCTTCAAGTCAGAGATTTTGGAATTACGACCAAATTGCAACAAGAAAAACCAGAAGAAATATTATATCACGTAAAACCAACCGAAAGAGGAATTTTTAATTTTGGAGATATAAATCTTATTGCCAAAACTCAAATTGGACTTTTGCAGCGAAAAGTAAAAGTTCCTGCTTCTTACGATACGGCTGTTTATCCGTCGGTTATGCAGATGAAAAAATATGAACTGATGATGTTTTCGAATTTAAGTATGCAAAATGGAGTTCGTAAATTGCGTAGAATTGGACATAGTTATGAGTTTGACCAAGTAAAAAATTATGTTCGTGGCGATGATTTTAGAAGTATAAACTGGAAAGCGACCAGCCGTAGAAATGAAATTATGGTAAATCAGTACGAAGACGAACGCTCTCAACCTGTTTATTTGATTTTGGATAAAAGTCGTGTTATGAAAATGCCTTTTGAAGAAATGACGTTGCTAGATTATGCCATTAATTCTACTTTAGTAATATCAAATATTATTCTTCAAAAAGGAGATAGAGTAGGATTGATTAGTTTTTCGAATACGCTAGATTCAAGAATAAAAGCAGAGCAGCGTTCGGGACAATTAGGAAAAATAATGGAATCGCTGTATCGCCAAAAAACAGAATTTTTAGAAGCTGATTATGATTTGATGTATGACGGAGTTCGTCGCTTGACAAATGGTAGAAGTCTATTAATTTTCTTTACCAATTTTGAGAGTATGAGCGCATTGAAACGCAATTTGCCTACACTACGAAGACTTAATAAACGGCATCTTTTGGTTGTTGTCTTTTTCCAAAATACCGAACTTACCGATTATTCAAACCTTCCTACAACTGATTTAGAGGATATTTATAGCCAAACATTAGCACAAAAATTTTTAGTAGAAAAACGTAGAATGGTGGATGAACTCAAAAAATACGGTATTCAGTCCGTTCTTACTCGTCCAGAAGATTTGTCTGTCAATACAGTAAATAAATATATGGAATTGAAGGCTAGAGGGATGATTTAGGTTTTTTTTGTGCAGCTCGTCGGTGAGGACACCAACAACGGCAAAGAATTAAATTATTCCTTACACCAATATGAGTGCCATCTACAGAAATTGAAATAGGTTTTTCTAGCAACAGCGTTACGTTACCGTTAGCTTCGCTGACCTTCGGTTGTAGAAAGTTTACAAATAAGTAATTTAAAAAGCTACAGAGGGGGGTATAACAAATTGTCGTTTTTTGTAGGGAAAAGGCTTGCCTTTTCCTACTATACCCTACTATTTTTAACGGGTATATGACAAAAGAGGCGCCCATTTCTGCACACGCAAACTAAAGAATAAAGTTTTTTTACATCTTATCTTTGAAAGTTAATAATAGCCAACTCCTTGATTTATAAGCTAAAAAATATAGTTTTTACAGGCTTTATTTTTATAGATTTTTAAAAAATTGCTTTCAATATAAAATATTCGTAAATTAGAAAATTAATTTAGCCAGCTTATTAGCCAGCTTAATAGATAATTTTTAAAATTATTTTTTGGCTAAAAAACGTATTAAAAGTAATTTAACAAAGTGATATATTTAATTTAAATTTATTTTAGACAATTATTAAATGTATCATTATATTAAAAATTAAATCAGCAATTCTAGTATGGATTTTATTGCCCTTAACAACGACCTTGAAAATATCATTCAGCAAAAAAGCATGCTCGCCGATATGGACTATAACGACGAAACGTATGATGATGCAGAAGAAAAACTACACGAATTTGAAGATGACTTTTTAGAAAATTATGGAGAATATTTAGAGGATATTTTGGAAGATTTGTACGAACAGCACAGCCCAAGCCTAGAGGTACTTTCTCCAATCGCTTATATTGCTCGTAGTTATTCGCCTCTAGAAGAAACCAAAGATGGACAGCAGTACAGCTTTAAGCCACAAGATGCCGTCCAGTTTGAAATACAAAAAGCTCCAAAAATGGATGCCCGTTTGGTATTTATTCCTAACCCTGTTCGTCTTTTACTCGTTTTGGATAAAAAAGAAGTGAGCGAACTATGGAGACAACCTGAAAAGAACTCTGTTAGCTAAACTTAATTGCGAATTATTAATTACGAATTACGTTATATTTTATTTTATGTAAGTATAAAAGAAAACGTAATTCGTAATTAATTGAGTTGTCGTAATTTTTAATTAGCTACGCTGCTTTAGCAGGTCATAATTCGTAATTAAAAATAAAAATGGACGAAAAAAACAATCCTAAACATTCTAAGAATCCTAGAAACGACCCTAAAAAGGAAAAAGATAACTTTGAAGAAGAAAATGAAAAATTTCCAAATCAAAAATTTGATGAGAAATTAAATCAACTTCCCAAAAATCTTATTCCCAAAAAATATACTTCACAATCTTCTACCAAAAATACAGATAGTGAAGCTAGTGATTTATTGAAGGTAGCCGAAGGATTTAGAGAAGAAATTCAAGAAACTCGTTCGTATTTACGTCGTTTTGATAAAGATTATGAAGAAAATGTAAAAAAAGACCCCATTTATCATCATCTTAGCCAAATGAGCGACCTTACCATTGAAGATGATGAGCTTACACAGCGTATTTATAAAAATAAAATAAAAGAATACAAAGGAATGCGAGAGGGCGCACGCCAAACAGGCGATATGGTCGGTAGAGGTAGAAAAGTATATCTGAAAGTATTTGGAGGAGATGAGCAAGAAGCGCAACCAAAAGAAAGAAGAAATGAACCTGACCCTCGTTATCAAAATAATACACTACAAAATCAAACTCGGGCAATAGAAAATATTTATAGTCAAAGTAAAAAAGGTTTAGAGGAGTTTTTAGGTGAAAATCTACTCAATAAAGCAGGTATTTTTATGCTCATTGTGGGTGTAATTATGCTTATTAATTTTGGCATTGATTCTGGATTTATTGGAAATATAGGTCAATTATTTATAGGTTTTACCTTTGGGGGTGTTTTACTTGGACTTTCGCACCGTCAAAGACATAGTAGCAAGGATTTGAGTGCTATTTATTTGGTAGGTGGAATGGTAATTCTTTACTACTCAGCTAATTTACTTTTTGAATATTATTCTGTCGGTAGTCAGATTTGGGCGTATGCAATCAACCTACTTATTACCTTAATAGCTGTTATTTTGGCGATTGCTCATAATAGAAAAACGCTTGCATTAGTTTCTATCATTGGTGGATATATTACGGCTTTTTTGGTGGTGGGAGTCGAAACGACCAATTATTTTGCTCTATTTGCTTATCTTTTATTGCTCAATATCATTGCTTTAGCTATTGCACACCGAAAAGAATGGGATAATATTAATATTTTTACGTTTATAGCTTCTTTGCTTCTTTTTGATGCTTGGGTCTTTATCTATGCCGATTTTAGTGTAGCAAATAATGATTTTACTGCTCTTGTATTTTCTACTTTTTATTATGTTACATTTTTCTTGATGAACATAGTATATAGTATGGGTACAAAACAGCGTTTGAAAAGTTTTAATTATGCCATGCTACTTGCCAACGTGATTTCGTATGTCATCATTATTTCGTATGTGCTTTATCAGATTGATAGTTTTGGTTATCTAGGAGCATTTATTTTTGGTTTGGCTATCTTCAATTCTATTTATTCTTATCTACTCTATAAGTCGGATAGTGCAGATGTAAAACTTTTTTATACCGTTATTGGCTATACCATTTTATTTTTTACGCTTGCAGTACCACTTATTGTAGAGAAAGAATATATCAATATTTGTTTTGTCTTTGAAGGTGTTATCTTGATTTTTGTAGGTGTTCGTTCGCAAATGAGTGTTTTCAAAACGGCTTCTATGTTTCTGATTGGAGCTTCTATTCTTGTTTGGTTTTTAGATTTATACTGGTCGTATGAAAATGATTTGACAAGACGTTTTTTATTAAATGGTGCTGTTTTGAGTAGCCTTTTAATCATGGTAGGACTTGCATTTTCTATTTATCTATTAAAAGATGAAGACGAAGAGGAAGATATTGGATTCATAAATGTCGGTATGTACACCAATTTTTTAGGTGGTTTTATGCTTCTTATCTTGTTTATAATAGGAAATTTAGAACTCATTATTCATAAATCAAATAATTTTGGAAGTAATGATTTTAGACTGATTCTTATCGGACTTTTTAATGTGGTGTATGCTATTGGTGTATGGCAATTTTCCAAAACTGTAAAATGGAATGGTGTGCAGCAAATTATGGGAGGCATGGTATTTCTTATGACCTTTGTATATTTTGCATTGGTACAACCTCAAGCCATGGATTTACTCTTAGAACATATTCGTGCAAAATCAGCAGAATCGCATTGGCTAACCAATAGCAATGCACTTTCTCAGTATTTAGGGCATTATCTCAATCTTTTTATTACGCTTTTTGCTCTGTTTTTGCTTACTCGTGATGTCTATTATGAAGAGGGTCAAAAATCAGTAGTGTATGCCACAACAATTTATATTTTGTGTTTTGCAGTAGTGGCTTATTCATCTTTAGAGCTGCGCAATACCATTGTTTGGCTTTTTTATGATGTAAGTGATGGTCTGGAAGGAAAAGAGGCGATTTTGGAAACAAATAGCCAGTTTGGTTATCCTCTTTTATGGGCTTTGTTGTCAGTAGCAGCTATTTCTTTGGGTATGAAATATAAAATAAAAGAAGTGCGTTTGTTTGCTCTTATTTTATTTGTTGTTTTGCTTGTTAAGTTTGCTTTTTGGGATTTTTGGAGAATGGGAAGAGTCGAAGGAATTATTACTTTTGTTATTGTGGGTGCAATCTTGTTGCGTATTGGTTGGAAATATAATCAACTCAAAAAGATTTTTATGGAAGAAGAACTACAAGAAATCTATCAAAACACCTCTGAAGTAGATCCAGAAAGACCAAGAAGGACAGGAAGAATTTCTTCTGAAAGACAGCCTAGCCAAGAAACCAAAAATAGAATGAATCCAAATAGAAATATTGATGTAGAAATGAGTCAAGAAGACAGAAAAAAAGAGCGAGATGAGTTAGCAGACCTGCCTCCTCTTCCAAAACCTCGTGCAGAAGATAGAATTCCAAATAAAGATGAAGAAGAGTAAATAAATTATACAAGGTTCAATTATGACTTTTGAAGAATTATCAATTATTTTACAAGAAAAATTTCAAGATTCTATTTCAATTCAGAATACAGAAACACTTCAACCTCGTATTTTGATAGAAAAAAAAGAGTTTCTGTTAGAAATTGCTCATTTTTTATATACCGATGACAGACTTTATTTTGATAATTTAGTTTGTATGACAGCTTTAGACAATGAAAGCTCTTTTGAAGTTGTTTATCAATTTTATTCCTATCCTTTTGAGCATTCGATGACTTTGGCTATTGTATTAGACAAAGTATTAGATAAAGAAATAGATACGCAAATAGATACAGAAAACCCTTCTGTTCATTCGCTTACTTCAATTTGGAAAGCTGCCGATTGGCACGAACGAGAAGCCTTTGATATGATAGGAATAGAATTTGAAAATCATCCAGACCTTAGGCGTTTGTTGATGCCAGCCGATTGGGAAGGTTTTCCACTTCGAAAAGATTATAAAACACAAGAAAATTATCACGGAATAAAAGTAGATTATTAGAGTTTTAAATTAAACTCTTTTCTATTAGGGGGGTAACAAATTGTCGTTTTTTGTAGGAAAAAAGCAAGCCTTTTCCCTACGTAAGTAGTCGTACAAAATTAATAATACATATAACTGATTAGCGAGTGATTTTTAGGGTAAACGCACGAAAAAAAAATGTACTCGTTTAAAGCAAATCAAGCTA
>Ga0210012_1001252_pt1 | contig 25035 bp, 24 predicted proteins | sample CryGeymeta201504_FD_183974 | JGI IMG/M metagenome (GOLD analysis project Ga0210012, IMG submission 183974) | Groundwater microbial communities from Crystal Geyser aquifers in Utah, USA - Crystal Geyser metaG 2015-04 (SPAdes) (version 2) | ecosystem: Environmental > Aquatic > Deep subsurface >... | reverse complement strand
GTAGTTTCTGGCCGGATGGCTTGCATTCCAAGGCGCACCACCAGCAGTACACCGACTTCATCAAGTCGAGCAAGTACCGCAACGGCACGCAATTGGTGGCCTGCTCCAACTGCCACGACCCGCATGGGGACGCCAAGTTTGATCACCAGTTGACGATGGACTCAAAGACCAATGCGTCTTGCACGACCTGCCACGCCAACAAGACCGACATGAAGGCGCACCTGGCCGAGAAAGCCAAATGCACGGTCGATGTGAGCCAGATCACCTGCAACAGCTGCCACGGTACCAAGACCATGCAGACTGGCGCTGGTTTGGGCAAGGGGCTGGTGGCTGCTGACGGCAAAAACTACTGGATGAACGACATCACTTCGCACATCTACGACGTGCCACGCAAGGACAATGTGGGCGTGAAAGGCGTGGCCCCGGGCGCAGCAATGCCAATCCCGTACACCAATGCCTGCGGCGCAGCCTGCCATGATGTGAAAAAGCTGTAAGCGGTCTGATCCGCAAGGATAGGGAGCCGTCAAGGTGTTTGCGCACTTTGACGGCTTTGTCGTTTGGTGGCGTTGGGTGAACGGAATGATTTGTAAATCGTAACGCCACAAGAGACGATCAGGCATGATCAAGTCGTTCAACCATAAGGGGCTGCAAGCGTTCTTTGAGCGTGGCACCAAGGCGGGTATCCAGCCAGACCATGCGCCCAAGCCAAAGATTCAAAGCCGCACCCATGAGAGTGCAGGCCGCGCCTGCGATGGCATAAACAAAAAAGCCGGACGGCTTTAAACCGTTCCGGCCTCAAATTTGGTCCCGCCAGCAGGAATCGAACCTGCATCTAGCACTTAGGAGGCACTCGTTCTATCCGTTGAACTATGGCGAGGGACGCTTCGATTGTAAAGTGCGGTCCCGTCAACCTGCCCCCTGAAGTGGCCTCAGTCGTAGTGCAGGGTCCAGATCAGATCGACGGCACTTTGCTCCCCGGTGCGGGCGCGCAGCGTCAGGCGCTTGGACAGGTCATAAAAAATGGTGAAGACTCCCATGGTGCCGGCCAGGCCACTTTCGTACGCCACATAAAAGTCCTGGCTGAGCCGCTTGCCCAGCGTGACCGTGGCCGAGCCAGTCCCTTCGCTGTTGTTGGCAATGCTGAGTTCGTCCAGCCCCAGCGCCTGGCTCAGGCTGGCGCTGGGGCCGCCGCTGTTGTTGCCAAGCAAAGCCAGTGCCGCTTGCTGCAACAACGCCGCTTCACCACCCCTGCCGCTGGCAGAGCGGCCCAACACCAGCCAGGCCAGTTTTTCGGCTTCGGGCAGTTCGGGTTCGGCGTACAGACGGATCACGGGGGATAACACGGTGCCCAGTACCTGCACACCCACCCGTTGTGAAAGTTTGGGGCGGATCGCCAGGATGTCCAGCACCGGGTTGTCGACGGGGCCTACAAAGCGCAGCACGCCTTGTTCGATGTCCAGCCGTTGACCATACGCGAGGAAAGTGCCGCGCACGGTACTTACGGTGCCGGTCAGGCTGGGTGTGTCAGTGCCTTGGGCATGCAGCTCCAGGCTGCCTTCCAGACGGGTGTCCAGACCACGGCCACGCACCTGAAAGTCCAGGCCCAGGTCCAGCGTGATTTGCACGTTGGGCCTGATCTGCTGGGTTGACGCTTTGGGCGGGGGTACGTTGGTTGTGGCAGGGGAGCGGTCACGCACCACCACATCGCTGCCCAAGGTGGGCGCACTTTCGCTGGGAAGGGTAATCAGTGCCTGGTCTGCGGTGAGCTTGCCAGTCAGGGTGAGCTGGGCGTCTTGCAGCTTCGCGGCCAGGTTGCCAGAGACAGTCAAGCGCCGATCGGCCCGGTTGCTCAGGCGCAGTGTTTGGGCCTGAGCTTTGAGGTCCACCAGCACCCGCCGGACCAGTGCAGTGCCGTTGTCTCCTGCGGGAATCCACTGCGCGGTTCCTGTCACGTTGACCTGTCCGCCCGCGCTGCCGCCAGTCCCCCACAGGGTGAATTGTTCCAGTGTCAGCTTGAGGCCGTCGAGCCGTGCGCGCAGCGTACCCTGCTGAAGGTCGATGCCGTCGGCCACCGAGCGCAGCGCCAGATCGTCCGCCCGCAATGTGCCGCTCCACTCGGGCTGCGCGCGGGTGCCGGTCAGACTGGCGTTGGCATCCAGTGTGCCGCGCATGCGCCAGCCCGGTGGCGCCAGCATTGACCAGGCGTCGATGGGTGGCAATTGCATTTGCAGGCTGCCGCCCAGCGGAGCATCTGCGCTCCAGCGCCAGCCTTTGTCGTCTGTAGCCAGGCGCGTGCTGAAGGCCGCCAGCGCCTTGCCCGCACGATCACTTTCCCAGCGCAGGCTGGCGGACACCGCTTCGCCGTCCAGATTGACCTGCAGGCGCGCTTCGCGCATCGACGCGGGCATTCGCGCTGAGGGCTGACTGTCCGTGCTCAGATACAGATCACCCGCGCTGCGTTCAAGCATCACGCCCAGGTGCAAGGCATCACTGTGCTGGGCGTCCCAGCTGCCGTCGATCAGCAGGTCACTGCTCAGGCCCAGGTCGGCCAGGCGCTGGCCGCCCATGGCATCCAGCCACGCCAGGGGCAGCCCCGTCAGTTGTCCCTCGCTGCGCCAGGTGGCTGGTAGTGCTGTGCCCTTTGGGGCAAGTGGCTGCGATCGGCTCCACTGCACGGTTTGCCATTGCAGGCGGGCCGACCCGGGTAAGGGCGCGCTGACCTGCGCGCTGCCACCGCTGAGGCTGACGATTTGCTTCTGTTGGGCGTCGAGCCAGTCCATTCGCAGGGGGTTGCCAACACTGGCCTCAGCGTTAACGGTCCAATAGTCCGGCGTGTTGCCATTGCGCGCGCGCAGCAAGAGTTGACTGAAGGTGGCTTGCCAATGCGCTGCGCTAAGCCGCGCGCCTGACCCTTGGGCCTGCCAGTCCAGATCTTGTGCATCGACTCGCAGCGCGCCCTGGGTGCGCCACTGCCACGCCGACAGCGTACCAGCCAGGGTGGCTTGCAGGTCTCGCAGCTGCCAACGCGTGGGGGGCTGGGCAGGTTCTGCAGCGGTTTGCGTCCAGCCCAATTGCGGGGCGTTGAGCTTGGCGTCCAGTGTCAGGTTCTGGCCCTGTTGTTGCCAGCCACCGCGCCAGCTTGCTTTGAGTTCGGCGTTGCCGTCGAGCCGCAGGCTGGAAAGTTGCGGCACAGATTGGCGCAGCCAAGCGCTGGCTTTGGCCGCATCATCGGCGTGCAAGCTCAGCATGCCCTGGCCGTCAGCGCTGGCGAGACGGCCGTCCAGCGCAGCGTTGGCGCCCGGCAACACCAGCGTCACTTGGCCTTGCACGGCGCTGGTATCGGTGTGGTAGGTCAGCTTACCTTGCAGGTGGGCTTGTGGTGCGTCAAGCTGCAGATCGCTCACGCTTAGCACGGGCGCGGCCCAAACGCCGCGGGCAAGCACACTTTGCAGCAACAACTTTTTGACCGCCTGGCTTTGATTTGCGTCGGCGTTGAACTGCGCGTCAAAACCGATGCCTTGGCTGCCTTGCTGGGCGCTGATGGTTCCGCTGACTGGTGCCACCGGCAAGCGGGTGTCGAGTGTGGCCGGGTCGATACCTTTGAAGACCGCGTCCATCTGCCAGACGGTGGCTTGCAGCCGCCCGGTCAGGCGCACGCTGCCGCCCGCGGCGTTGGCTTGCAGCGACTCAATGCCCCAGCGCCCATTGTTGTAGTTGGCGCGCGCTGTCAGTGTTGAAAGCGGCAGCTGTCGCTGGTTCCATGCGCCGGGCTTGGCGTTACGCAGGTCGATCTGGCCGCGCCAGCCTGACTCTGCAGGGGTCACGCTGGCCGAGCCACTGAGTTGGGTGTGCGGTGCCTGCGGCCAAAATGCCGCAAGGTCCAGCGCCTGCCAGCGGGCATTGGCCTGGGGCAGTTTTTGCGATTGCCAGGGTGCGATGCGCGCGGTCAGCTCGGCTTGCACCGTTGGGGTGGTGCCCGCATGGCCGAGGCGCTCAGGCCGCAGGCTGGCCTGCAGGGCCAGGGTGTCGTCAGCGCTGGCGATAGGCCCGTCCAGTTGGGCGGTGGCATTCACCGTGAGGGCTTGCTGGCTTTGTGGCAGCGTGGTTTGAACCCGGCCTTGCAGCCGCAGGCTCAGGGCCATCGGCGCAACCGCTTGCAGGCTGCCATCGAGCTTGTAAATTCCAGAAGAAATCTGGCCCTGGCCCTTGTCCAACTTGTGCTGCTTGTTATCAAAAACATAGTGACCACTGATCTGGGTGGCGGTCAACTCGGTGCTGCCGACCAGCGTGAGCCGGGCCAGTGTGAACGGGATGTCCAGCCTGATGGGCAGCTGCAGACTGACCGGGGGCTCCCATGGCCTGTCGGGCTGTGCGGGGCGCTGGTCGTCAATGTGGAGTTGTGCAATATCCAGGTGGTGCAGACGCACCTGGCGTTGGAACAGCGAGCCCAACGCCCAGCCCACGGTGACATCCGTCGCTTCAACGCTCAGGTCACCTCGGCGCCAGCGCAGCGTGCCAATGTGGCCACCCTGGCGCAATGAGCCTTGCACGCCAGAGGTCTCCAACGTCTGGCCCGCAGGCAACCAGTGCGCGACCTGGCTGAGCGTAAACGCCAGCGACGTGTCGCGGGCGCTGTAGAGCCAGGCGGCCAGCGCCAGGCCCAGCAGGGTCATCAAAGTGGCGCTGATCAACGCCAGGCCCAGGCGCATTAACTTCATCAGAAAGTGAACCCCAGGTTCATATGCAGGCGAAAGCGCTGCACGTCCACGCCATAAGCCAGGTCGACCTGCAGCGGACCGACGGGGCTGTTCCAGCGTGCACCTACGCCAACGCCCACTTTGGGTGTGAGATCTTGCGTCTGGTTGGCCACTGCACCAGCGTCAATAAACACGGTACTTTCCCACGCACTGAGCTGGCCGCCCAAGCGAAGCGGCTGTTGCCATTCGACGCTACCCGTCATCAGGTAGCGCCCAGCCGCGACGCTGCCATCAACCAGCGTGACGCCCAAGCTGCGCAATGGGTAGCCGCGCACACTGTTGTCACCGCCAGCCAAAAAAAGCTGGGTGCTGGGCAGGGCAATGTCATCGGCCGCAATGATGGCCCCCGCGCTCGCACGCATGGCCAGCCGTCCAGCGCCGGCCAGATTCTCCGTGTTGCCGTTCAGAATGGCACTTGCCCGACCGGGTGACCAAAAGCCCTGCCAGCGCGTGAGCAGACGGCTGTAGGTTTGTGGCTGGCTGCCCAACGTGGCACCGCCGCCAATTTCTGCGCCCCAACCCCAACCGCTACTCGGGAAGGGCAGGGTGTCGTAATAGCGCACGGCAAAGACGTAATTGGCAGTGATGGACTGGGCAATCTGCGGCTCGGTGCGGTCGCTGTCGGCCGACTCGGCGCGGTCGTACTGCAGATAGATGTTGCGGTCGATGCGCTGCTGCGTCTGCTTGCGCCCGCCGCGCACCTGCACGCTGGTGACATCCAGCGTGCCAAGCCGCTGGTCCTGCAGCAGGCCAGAGGCTACCCAGCGCCAGTTGTCGGCGTCTGGGGGTGAGGTCAGCTCGCTACCGATGGCGCTGTTGTCACGTTCAAGCTGGATTTTGCTGACGGCGCGCCAACCGATGCCGGGCACTTTGTGGTGCGTGTGCTCTACCGACAAGCGTGGGCCGCTGTCGGTGCTGGCACCCACACCCAACACCACTTTTTGCAACTTGGCTTCGCGCAACTTGATCAGCACCGGTGCCGCTTCGGGGGCCGCGTTGATGTCCAGCGAGACAAACACCGAATCAAAGTAGCCGCTGTCGGCCAGACGCTGTTGTGCGGCTACCAGTTCTGCCTGATCGTAAGACGCACCCGGCGTCAAGCGCGCCAGCTGCCACACCAGCGTCGGGTCGTAACGCTGCAAGCCACTGACATCCAGCGCACCCAGCTGGTAGGCCGGCCCTGAGTCGAGTGTGACGCTCAAATGCGCCTGGTGCGCGGCCGGGTCAATGTCAGCCAGCGCGGTGCCGATGCGGCCGGTTGCGTAGCGCTGCGCGGTCAGTCGGCGCAACAGGCCTTGCTTGGCGGCGTCCCATGCGGTTTGTGTAAAGCGGTCCCCATGGCGCAGCGACCACCCTGATTGAAGTTGCGCGCGCAGCGCGGCAGCCTGAGGATCGTCAGCCAGCGCGCCAGTGAAAGTGATTTGTACGTCAGCCACTCGGGTGGGCTCGCCAGGGGCAACGGCAATGCGGATCACCGGGGTTGAGGTGGCGTCAAGGCCAGGCTGGCGTTCGATACCGATGTCGGGCGAAAAGTAGCCCAGCGTGCCGATGAGCTGGCGTGCGTCTTGCTCAGCCTGACGCATCAGCCGGGCGATTTCGTCGTCACTCAGATCAGTGAGCGTGCGGTAGCGCTGCAGGTCCAGGTGTTGGGTCAGCAACAGGCGGATGTCGTCGGGGGCTTGCACGTCCAGCACGAAAGCGTCGCGGGTCGATGCCACGGCACCACTAGCCGTGTCTGGCGGGGGGGGCACCGTGCCCGACCCTTGCGCGTTGCCCATTGATGCTGCGCCAGCCAGTGCCAGCGCTGCCAGCCAGGTACGGTTTTTCATTTGCTCAGCAGTCGCATGGCGTCTTCCATGCCGCGCAGCGTCATCGGGAACATGCGCTGGCTCATGAGCTGTTGCACGATGCTGATGCTCTGGCGGTACTGCCACACGCCTTGCGGCTCGGGGTTGATCCAGGCAAATTTCGGGAAGGCGTTGGTCAGGCGCCCCAGCCACTCGGCACCCGCTTCTTCGTTGCTGTATTCCACACTGCCACCGGGCTGCAAGATTTCATACGGGCTCATGGTGGCGTCGCCAATGAAGATCAGCTTGTAGTCCTTGTTGTATTTGCGGATGATGTCAAAAGTGGCAAATTTTTCGGCAAAGCGGCGGCGGTTGTTCTTCCAGACAAAGTCATACACGCAGTTGTGAAAGTAATAAAAAGCCAGGTGCTTGAACTCGGCTTTGGCGGCAGAAAACAGCTCTTCCACCCGGGCGATGTGTTCGTCCATGGTGCCGCCGACGTCCATCAGCAGCAATACTTTCACGTTGTTGTGCCGCTGTGGGATCATCTTAATGTCCAGGTACCCTGCGTTGGCGGCGGTGGCGCGGATGGTGTCTGGCAAATCCAGCTCTTCGACATGGCCTTCGCGGGCAAATTTGCGCAGACGGCGCAGCGCCACCTTGATGTTGCGCGTGCCCAGCTCTTGCGTGTCGTCATAGTCGCGGTAGGCGCGCTGCTCCCACACTTTGACCGCGCTTTTGTTGCCGCCTTTGCCGCCAATGCGCACGCCTTGCGGGTTGTAGCCGCTGTTGCCAAACGGGCTGGTGCCGCCGGTGCCAATCCATTTAGAGCCGCCTTCGTGGCGCTCTTTTTGCTCTTCCAGGCGCTTTTTCAACGTCTCCATCAACTCGTCCCAGCCCATTTTTTCGATGGCTGCTTTTTCTTCGGGGCTGAGGTTGAGTTCCAGCATCTTCTTGAGCCAGTCCAGCGGGACTTCCAGGGTGAAATCGGTGATCAGTTCCACGCCCTTGAAATAGGCGGCAAAGGCGCGGTCAAACTTGTCGTAATGCTTTTCGTCTTTGACCAGCGTGGCACGACTCAAGAAATAAAAGTCGTCGATTTTGTAGCCGCTGGGGGCGTTGTCAGCGTCATCGGTCTGCGGTGTTTTGGGGCCGACCACGCCGAGTTTCAAAGCTTCAAGCAGCGTCAAAAACTCCTTGACCGAAACCGGCAGTTTGGCCGCGCGCAGGGTGTAGAAGAAGTCGATCAGCATGGGGTTTGGCCTCTTGGGCTCAAAGCCAGCTTTCGACCTGAAGACCGGGCACACGAGAGAACTCGCGCAGGTTGTCGGTCACCAGTACCAGCTTGTGGTGCAAGGCCTCGGCGGCGATCCAGGTGTCATTGGGGCCGATGGGTGTGCCGGCTTGTTCCAACTGGGCGCGAAGCCGGGCATATTCAACCGCCACATGTCGGTTGACGGTCAACATTTGACATGAACCAATGATCTGATCCAGCGCGATTCTGCGGTGGGGTGCGCGATCACCTTTCAGAAAACCGGTCTCCATCTCACCCAGAATCACGGGCGACAGATAAGTCTGACCCGGCTTGAGATTGGCAAACTTGGCAACCAGTGCTTGGGTGGTGCGTCTTTGCAGATGGCTCCAGATGTTGGTGTCGATCAGGTAGTGAGGGGGCGAAAACGGCACGACGTTCACCACGCTTCCACCGGTTCAACAGGGCCTTCGTCGCCCAAGTCAAACGGTGCGTCGGGGATGATCGGCAGCTTGTCCAGAAATTCTTTCATGGTTTGAGGCGCTTCGCGCAGCACGATCTCATCGCCCCGGCGCTCGATGGTGACGCGCTTGGATTTGATCTGGAAGGCCTTGGGCAGGCGCACGGCCTGGCTGTTGCCTGACATGAAAACGGCGGCGGTGGTGGTCATGTGGGGCTCCCGAAAACTGCAATATACGGATTGTATATGGCCTGCTATTTTTGCATCATGTGACTGTAAATGCGCTCGTCACTTATATAAAAAATAAGCCTCTAGCCCTTATATATAAAGGGCAAGCAGCTATGCAAATAATAGTTTTTAAAAACCTTTCAGAACCCGGTTTTCAGCGTGGCTTGTCCAGCAAATACAGCAGTTGCGCTTTCACCTCGGGCCATTCGCCAGCGCGCAGGCTGTACATCACGGTGTCGCGGATGGTGCCGTCGCGGCGCAGTGCGTGGCCGCGGATCACGCCGTCTTTTTGGGCGCCCAGGCGCTCAATGGCGGCTTGTGAGGCGAAGTTGAAGTTGTCCGTGCGCCAGCCCACCACGTGGCAGCCCAGGGTCTCGAAGGCGCGGGTCAGCAACAGCAGCTTGCAGGTGGTGTTGACGTGGCTGCGCTGCGCGCTTTTGGCGTACCAGGTGTAGCCAATTTCGACGCGTTTCACCGCTGGAATGATGTCGTGGTAGCTGGTGCTGCCCAGCACTTCGCCGGTGTTCGTGTCAGTCACGGCGAAGGCAAAGCGGTTGCCTGCTGTGCGCATGGCCAGTGCGTCTTCGATGTAGCGGCGTGTGTTTTCAGGTTCCGGCACGGAGGTGACGCGCAGCGTCCACAGCGCGCCGTCAGCTGCAGCAGCGCGCAGGCCGGTTTCGTGCGCAAGCGCCAAAGGCAACAAGGTGACGCCGCCTGCGGACAGGGTGACGGGTTCAATAAAAGCCATTCAATCACTCCAAAAAGGTTTTCAAGAACGCCAGCCAACCAAAATCGTCGCGTGGGAGTCTGTGAGGGCAACCCCCGATTTCTGGTACCCCAGTATGAGGGGGATGCCCTCACAGACTCCCGCGCAGGGTAAACCCATGTCAGTCGAATACTGGCTGCGAAGACTTACCGATTCCGGCTCTGCATGAACACCAGCTTTTCAAACAGCGTCACGTCCTGCTCGTTTTTCAGCAGCGCGCCTACCAGCGGCGGCACGGTCACTTTGTCGTCCTGCGTTTGCAAGACCGACGCCGGAATGTCCTGTGCCATCAAGAGTTTGAGCCAATCGAGCAATTCGCTGGTCGAGGGTTTCTTTTTCAGACCAGGCAGGTTGCGCACGTCAAAGAAGGTTTTCATCGCGGCACTGAGCAACTCGGCTTTCAGGCCAGGGAAGTGCACATCCACAATCTGTTTCATGGTGGCCGCGTCGGGGAACTTGATGTAGTGAAAGAAGCAGCGGCGCAGAAACGCGTCGGGCAGCTCTTTTTCGTTGTTGGAGGTGATGAACACCAGCGGGCGATGCTTGGCACGAATCAGTTCGCGGGTTTCGTAGCAATAAAACTCCATGCGGTCGATTTCACGCAGCAAATCATTGGGGAACTCGATGTCGGCCTTGTCGATTTCGTCAATCAACAGCGCGACCGGCTCATCCGCTGTGAAGGCCTGCCACAGCACCCCTTTGACGATGTAATTGTGGATGTTCTTGACGCGCTCGCCACCGTCCACATCAGCCAGTTGCGAGTCGCGCAGGCGACTCACCGCGTCGTATTCATACAAGCCTTGCTGCGCCTTGGTGGTGGACTTGATGTGCCACTGCAGCAGCGGCAGGTTCAGTGCGGTGGCTACTTCTTCGGCCAGCATGGTTTTGCCGGTGCCGGGCTCGCCCTTGACCAGCAGTGGACGCTGCAAGGTGATGGCGGCGTTGACCGAGAGCATCAGGTCGTCAGTGGCGACGTAGTTGGGGGTGCCTTGGAATTTCATCGGGGTGTTGGCGGTTGGTTGAAGTGCGTTAACTGCTAAATAGGGCCAAGAAAAGCGCTGGGGTATGGGGTTTACGCCAACTGTTGGCTACCCAACGCGTCCCTATAATTCTTTGACATTTATCAAACGCTCAGTGTTTATATTCCTATTTTTTGCAAAATGAACAAACTGCTTTCTCTTTTCACGCTGGCCATTGCTGCCTGTTCGCTACCCGCCTTCGCTCAAGATGTCCAGGGCGACGCGCTGGCCGGCTCCAAGAAAAATGCGCTGTGCATTGGGTGCCATGGTATCAAGGGTTTCCATACCGCGTTTCCCGAGACGCACCGGGTGCCAAAACTGTCCGGCCAGAGTGCGGGGTATCTGACGGCAGCACTGCAAGCGTATCGCAGCGGTGAGCGCAAGCACCCGTCAATGCGGGCGATTGCTTCGACCCTGTCTGCACAGGACATGGCCGATCTGGCCGCTTACTATGAATCCACCGGCACCGGCGCAAGTCTGCCCGCTGCGGTTGCCGCGGGCTCCGCCCAGGCTGATGCACTGGTGGCCAGGGCTGGCTGTACCTCTTGCCATGGTGCCAATTTAAGCGCGCCGATTGCCCCGAATTACCCGAGGATTGCCGGCCAGCACGCTGATTACGTTTATGTGGCGCTGAGAGCGTACAAGACCACCGACAAGCCACTGATCGGTCGCGCCAACCCTATCATGGGCGGCATCGCCGCGCAGTTTTCCAATGCCGAACTGAAGGTGTTGGCCGACTATGTGGGTAGCCTGCCTGGCGAACTGCAGACCGTTCAGCGCGATCGCGTCAAGTAAACGCCGGGCTGACTATCGGCTTAATCTCGTGTCGCCCGGCGCTGGACGCTGGCGACGTAGCCCTGGCCATCGGGCGGGCGGCCAGCGCGTTGACTTTCCCACAGCATCTGGCCCAGGCATTCCATCACCTCGTGGTGCGCGTCGTGCAATGAATCGAGCCGGTGCGTGAGCAACTCAACGGCCTGGCGTATGCCGCGCGGCTGGTCGATGCTGCATTGTTCGCTAATCGATAAATGCATCGACAGGTGCAAGAACGGGTTGGTTTTGCCGTCGTCGGCTTGAGCCATGCAGCGCAGGGCCGCGTCGACGTCCGACAGCGCGGCGTGATGCTCGGGGTGCTCGTCGATCCACAGTGACGCCAGCGTTTCAATCGGCTGCATCGCTTGCCCGCTTTGGGCTTTGGCGTAGACCGAGCAGAAAAAGCGGCGCACGTCTTCTTGCGATGGGTCAAACATGGTGGTGTCCGGTTCGGATCTTGGGTTGGGGCATCAAAGTTGCCAGGCGGGCAGGCGCCAATTGCGCCACAGCGCCAGCCAACGCAGCCCTGCGGTGACGCCCACACAAGCCAGTAAAGCGAGCCAGCCAGGCGCGCCCAGCTGCCAGACGCCAACATAGCACCAGCCGCCGACAAAAGCACAGACAGCGTAGGGCTGGTGGTCACTGAACGTCGCCGGAATCTGGTTGCACACAATGTCGCGCAACACGCCACCAAAGACGCCGGTGATCAGTCCCATCAGCACCGCCACCAGGGCGGGCATGCCCGAGACCAGTGCCTGATGCACGCCGGTGGCGGTAAACAAGCCTAGCCCAAGCGCGTCAGGTATGGCGATGGTGCGCAAGGTGGTTTCAAAATGATGGCGGCGCAGGAACAGCATGCTCATCAGGCAGAGCGCCAGCACACCCCACAGCATTTCAACATGGCGCACCCAAAAGAACGGCCGCTCGTCGAGCAACAGGTCGCGCAAGGTACCCCCGCCAAAGGCGGCCAGAAACCCGACGACAAAGATGCCCACGGCGTCCAGCCGTTTGCGCGCGCCCTCCAAGACCCCTGACAAGGCAAACGCTGCAGTACCCGCGAGCTCGACCAGCAAGCGCAGCGTATCGCCCCATTGTTGAAAACTGTTCATCGCTGAATTGTCGCGTCATGGCTTGCGCCTGTGCGTCGCAGCAGATCAATGTCCCCTTCTCTTGGCGGTGACACGGTTGTCCGCGCTGCGCCCGGGTTGGTCGTAAGCGTCAACAATACGCGCCACCAGCGGGTGGCGCACCACGTCAGCACTGGTCAACCGACAAATGGCGATGCCCTCCACACTCTTGAGCACGCGCTCGGCGTCGATCAGGCCGCTGAGCTGCTCGCTGGGCAGGTCGATCTGGCTGACGTCGCCAGTGACCACCGCCTTGGAGCCAAAACCGATGCGCGTCAAAAACATCTTCATCTGTTCGGGTGTGGTGTTTTGCGCTTCGTCCAGAATCACAAACGCGGTGTTGAGCGTGCGTCCGCGCATGAAGGCCAGCGGCGCGATCTCGATGGTTTGGCGCTCAAACGCTTTTTGCACCGCATCAAAGCCCATCAGGTCGTAGAGTGCGTCGTACAGCGGGCGCAGGTAGGGGTCAATCTTCTGCGCCAGGTCGCCGGGCAAATAGCCCAGTCGCTCACCGGCTTCCACCGCCGGGCGGGTCAGCACAATGCGCTGCACCGTGCTGCGTTGCAGGGCGTCAACGGCCATGGCCACCGCCAGGTAGGTTTTGCCAGTACCTGCCGGGCCGATGCCCAGGGTGATGTCGTGGCTGGCGATGCAGTCAAGGTAATGCGCCTGGTTCATCGAGCGGGGTTTGAGGTCGGCGCGGCGCGTTTTCAGCGACGGTGCGTCGGTGCCGCCGACGTCGCCGTCACCCGAGAGCATCAACTGCACCGTGCGCGGCTCAATCGGGCGCGCGGCCATCTCGTACAGGGCTTGCAACATGTCCATGGCGCGCTTGGCGTTGACCTTCAGGCCGTCCACTTTGAACTGCTCATGGCGGTGTGCAATCTTGACCTGCAACGCGGTCTCGATGGTACGCAGATGCGCGTCCATCGGGCCACACAAATGGCCCAGGCGGGTATTGTTGGGAGGCGAAAAAATGTGGCGAAGAATCACGTTGATAATTCCAGAAAAAATGTCCCCCATGATAGGTAAAAAATGATCGGCAAACTCACAGGCCTGCTTGACAGCAAAAATCCGCCGCAAGTCATCATCGACTGCCACGGCGTCGGCTACGAGGTGCAGGTACCCATGAGCACCTTCTACAACCTGCCTGAGGTCGGCGCAAAGGTCGGACTGCTGACGCATTTTGTGGTGCGTGAGGACGCGCAAGTTCTGTACGGCTTTGCCAGCGCGGGTGAGCGCGAGGCGTTTCGCGAGCTGATCAAGGTCGGCGGTGTCGGCCCGCGCACTGCGCTGTCGGTGCTGTCGGGCATGAGCGTGGCCGAGCTGTCGCAGGCGATCACCTTGCAGGAACTCGGTCGCCTGATCAAGGTGCCCGGCATTGGCAAAAAAACCGCTGAGCGTCTGCTGCTGGAACTTAAAGGCAAACTCGGCCCAGACATTGGCGTTGTGGCCAGCGTGGCCAGCGACGCGCAGTCCGACATCCTGCAAGCGCTGCTGGCGCTGGGCTACAGCGACAAGGAGGCTGCCGCAGCCCTGAAGGCGCTACCCAAGGATGTGGGTGTCAGCGATGGCATCAAGCTGGCGCTGAAAAGCCTGGCTAGGTAGTTGTTGGACATGAATATCAACTCAACGATTTACGCTTTGAACTTGGTTTTCAGCCAATTGAGAAGCGCTCGTTGGTCAGCCGCAGTAGCACGTCGGACTTGCACCAGAAGCTTGTTGAGATCTGGTCGTTGCAGCGTGATGTTGGCTGCGCCCTCATTGCAAACTGAACAAATCGCTTTGAGATTATTGGCATCATCGGAGCCACCAAGGCTTTTGTCGATGACATGGCCAATGTGTAACCTCGTTTTTCGCGAGGGGTCGTAGGGATGGGGTTCACCAGCCACAGCACCGCACATTTGACAGGTGAATCCATTGCGATCCAGCACAAATGCCCGCGTCTCTTTGGATATGCCTCTGGCAAAAGCCGGTTGTGGTTTTGCTGTTTCGAGCAAGTACTGGCCGGGCTTGAGGTCAGACCGGTCATTGTTCGTCAGAATCAGATAGCCTTCTTCGGTGCGGAGTTCCCTGATACGTCTGGCCCATTCACTGATGTTGCCTGCTACCAACCGTAGTTCATCAGATTCCATCACACGCCCGAGATTTGCCAAAAAATGCGCGCGTAACCGCGCGCGAGCTCCTCGTGAGGGCAATGCAACCTTCGAACTGGTAGTGGCCATCATGCTGCCCTCTTGAATAATCTGGACGAAACTGCCTTTTCGATGGCTTGTGCGATTTGGGCGCTGACCGCTTGAGCCACGGGCGGAGGAAAGGCGTTGCCGACTTGACGGTACGTTGGCGTTTTCTTGCCAACAAATTGCCAGTCATCGGGGAATCCCTGTATGCGAGCGCACATGCGTACCGTCAATCGTGGTGCCCCAACAAAGTCAATCGAAGGTGCCTCATTGGCCAGCCCTCCCCCATCAACGCCAAGCGCGGCCCAAGCCTGTCGGGAGCGGGTAGGGCCAAGGTCAGGTCCGCCATGTTTTTTACTGCCCCCAACGAGCGTCGGTGCTATGTCGTTGGCCTGATTTCGCCAAGCATCTGCACCACGCCAGCCGCTGGCGTTCATCAGGTTGTGTAACAGTTGTCCAACGGTTGGAGGCAGCTGCATACTGGGCGCAGGCCAGCGAAAGTGCTCGGCAACCTCATGTCTCAGGGCAACGAAAACCACTCTGGGTCGTAATTGACTGACACCGAAATCTGCAGCGTTGAACAGGTGCCAATCTGTCCAGTAACCCATGGATTGCAGCTGCCGGGCGATTTTCTGTCGATAGTCCACAAAAACAGCATCCAGCAATCCGCGAACGTTTTCCAGCATAACTGCTTGTGGCCGCGTCTCACTGACAACTCTGATGGCGTGCGGAAACATGTCACGCGAGTCAGCAGCTCCAAGTTGTTTACCCGCTTTTGAGAATGGAGGGCAAGGCACTCCTCCTGCAACCAAATCGATACCGCGGTATGCAGAGGCATCAAACTCGGTTAAATCGCCTTCAATAACATTCCATTGCGGTCGATTTGCTCGCAGCGTACGACATGCAGCTTCGTCGATCTCTACAAGAGCCTGATGTTCAAAACCAGACTTTTCCAAGCCTTGTGCTTGGCCGCCAGCGCCGGCACATAATTCGAGGGAATTCATTTGTGTTTGTGACTGTATTTATTTACAGCTATATTATCTTCGTTTTTTGACCTTGGATATTTGTCCACCCGATACAACTGATTGATGTGTTGTTCAACTCCGCCCTCCAAGTTCATGGTGATTCGATTCGGTCAAGCGTGTGTCAAAGCGACTCGCTTCATATGCGGATTAGGTAACTCGTCAGTCACCCCAAAATCACTTTTCCCAACTTCATGCAGGATAACTTGAAATGAAAATCAACGCCTACTCTTTGTCGCGCATCACGTGGGCCGCTGCGGCGGCCTTGACCCTGCTGGCCAGTGCCGCGCAGGCTGCTGACAAGGTCAAGGTCGGCATGCTCAGCACGCTGTCTGGCCCCGGTGCCGGTTTGGGCGTTGACATTCGCGACGGTTTTAACCTGGCGCTCAAGCATTCGGCCGGCAAGCTCGGTGGTTTGCCCGCCGAGGTGATCGTCGCCGACGACCAGGGCAAGCCCGACGCCGCCAAGCAAACGGCGGAACGCTTGCTCAAGCAGGACAAGGTGGACTTCATGACCGGCGTGGTGTTTTCCAACGTGATGCTGGCCGTGGGCAAGCCGATTTTTGACAGCAAGACCTTCTACATCAGCGCCAACGCCGGCCCTTCGCAATACGCCGGCACCCAGTGCAACCCGTATTTCTTTAACGTGGCCTGGCAGAACGACAACCTGCATGAAGCCGTGGGCAAAACCGTGCAAGACAAAGGCTTCAAAAAGGTCGCCCTGCTGGCGCCCAACTACCCGGCAGGCAAGGACGCATTGGCTGGTTTCAAGCGCTATTTCAAGGGAGAGATTGCCTCAGAGGCCTACACCCCTTTGAACCAGTTGGACTACGGCGCTGAGCTGTCCAGGATGCGCGCCTCGGGTGCGGATGCGGTGTATATCTTTTTGCCCGGTGGCCTGGGCATCAACTTCATCAAGCAGTTTGTTGGTGCCGGTCTGTCCAAGGACATGACGCTGTTTGGGCCTGGCTTTTCAGCTGACGAGGACGTGATCCGCGCGGTTGGCGAGCCGATGCTGGGCATGTTCAACAGCTCGCAGTGGGCGCACGACATGCAAAACCCGGTCAACAAGCGCTTTGTCGCCGACTTCCAGAAAGACTACGGCCGCCTGCCTACCTTGTACGCCTCGCAGGGCTACGACGCGGCGCGGCTGATGGACGCGGCGGTGCGCGATGTCAAGGGCAACCTGACCGACAAGGCGGCGCTGCGCAAGGCCATTACCGCAGCCAAATTTGAGTCAGTGCGCGGTGCCTTCAAGTTCAACAGCAACGGCTACCCCATTCAGGACTACTACCTGCGCGTCATCACCCGCGACGCACAAGGGCGGGTGACCAACCGCACGCTCGGTACCGTGTTCAAAAACCATGCCGATGCCTACGCGGGCGAGTGCAAGATGCCCGCGCTGTAAGCGCCTGCGCTGCCGATGACGGGCTTGCTGGTTCTGGAGCAGTCGCTCAACGGGCTGCAATTTGGCTTGATGCTGTTCCTGCTGGCCGCCGGGTTGACGCTGGTGTTTGGCATCATGGACATGATCAACCTGGCGCACGGCTCGCTGTACATGCTGGGCGCGTACCTGGTGGCCAGCATCACGCTGGCCAGCGGTTCGTTCTGGCTGGGCTTGGGCGGTGGTGTGCTGGCCACCGCAGGGCTGGGCGCGCTGCTGGAGCTGACCGTGCTGCGGCGCTTTTATGCGCGGGACCATTTATCGCAAGTGTTGGGCACTTTTGCGCTGCTGCTGATGAGCAACGAGGCGGTGCGCATGATCTGGGGTGCACAGCCGATTGAACTGAGTCCGCCCGCGGCGCTGGCCGGGCCGGTGCAGTTGCTGCCGGGCTTGAGCTACCCGGCCTACCGACTATTCATCATTGCTGTCGGTTTGTTGGTGGCGCTGCTGCTGTACCTGCTGGTCACGCGCACGCGCTTGGGCATGCAGGTGCGCGCCGGTGCGGCCAACCGCGAGATGGCGCTGGCCATGGGTGTCAATGTGCAGCGCCTGTTTACCGCTGTGTTTGCGCTGGGTGCCGCGCTGTGCGCCGTGGCGGGTGGCCTGCTGGGGCCGCTGCTGGCGGTGCAGGCCGGCATGGGCGAGAGCATTTTGATTCTGGCCTTTGTGGTGATCGTGATCGGTGGCATCGGGTCGATCCGGGGTGCGCTGCTGGGTGCCTTGCTGGTGGGGGTGGTTGACACCGCTGGGCGAGCATTGATTCCCTTGGTGGCCGAGCTTCTGGTAGGGGCCGAGGCAGCCTCTAGTGCTGCGCCCGCGTTGTCCTCCATCCTGATCTACCTGCTGATGGCGGGTGTGCTGTTTTTTAGGCCGCAAGGCCTGTTTCCTGTGCATGGCTAGCTCTGAAAAAAAGAGCAATCCGGTGCTGCTAACGCACCCAGGTTTGCTCGACCACCCGCTGCCACGCTGGCCCAGTGTGCTGTTGCTGCTGGCCTTGCTGGCGCTGCCAATGATGCTGGTTGCGATGGGGCAAGATTTTTATGTCGGTGTGGCCAGCCGCATCCTGATTTTTGCCCTGGCTGCCAGCAGCCTGAACCTGATTCTGGGTTTTGGCGGCATGATCAGTTTTGGCCACGCAGCCTTTGTTGGCATTGGTGCCTATACGGTGGGCATCCTGATGCAGTACGGGGTGGACTCGGCCTGGCTTGCCTGGCCCCTGGCGTTGTTGGTGGGGGCGCTGTTTGCGTTGCTGATGGGTGCCATCAGCCTGCGCACACACGGCGTTTACTTCATCATGATCACGCTGGCGTTGGCCCAGATGCTGTATTACCTGATGGTCTCGCTCAAAACCTATGGCGGTGATGATGGTTTGTCACTGCCGGGCCGCTCAAGCCTTGGCTTCGGGATTGATCTGGCCAGCGATGGCACTTTCTATTACACCGTGCTGGCCTTGGCGGTGGCGGTGTTTGTTGGCCTGCAGCGCTTGCTCAACGCGCCGTTTGGTCATGCGCTGCAGGGCGTGCGTGAAAACGAGCCGCGCATGGCGGCGCTGGGCTTTGACGTGCTTCGCATCAAGCTCATCGCGTTCACGCTGTCCGGGTCGCTGGCCGCGCTGGCAGGTGCGCTGCTGGCCAATCAGGCGGGCTTTGTCAGCCCGTCGATGATGCAGTGGAGCGAGTCGGGCATGCTGATGATCATGGTGATTCTGGGTGGCGTGGGTCAGTTGTATGGCGGCTTTGTCGGCGCGGTGGTGTTCATGCTGCTGGAAGAGGTCTTGAGCACCGTCACCATTCACTGGCAACTGGGGCTGGGTGCCGTGCTGCTGGCCGTGGTGTTGTTGGCACCAAACGGGTTGCTGAGCCTGGGCGCCAAGCGGGGCGCGCCATGATGCACAGCACGCTGCTGCAGTTGGACGGTGTGGTCAAGCGCTTTGGTGCGCTGGCGGCTACCGACCACGCCCAGCTTTCTGTGCGTTCAGGCGAGATTCACGCGCTGATCGGCCCCAACGGCGCCGGCAAAACGACGTTGATTCACCTGATCTCAGGCGCCTTGGCGCCTGATGCCGGATGCATTCATTTTGATGGCATGGATGTCACGCCGATGCCAATGCACCAGCGGGTGCGTCACGGGTTGGCGCGCTCGTACCAGGTCACCAGTATTTTCAAACGCCTGTCGGTGCTGGATAACGTGGCGCTGGCAGTGCAAGCGCATGCGCCGGGCAGTCGCAACGTTTGGCGGCTGGCGCGCTGTGACAGCGAACGCTACGACATGGCCGCCGAGGTGGCAGCGCGGGTCGGTCTGAGGCACCAGTTGCAGCACCTGGCGGGCAGCTTGTCGCATGGGCAGCAGCGTCAGTTGGAAGTGGGTTTGGCGCTGGCCACGCGACCCCGGTTGCTGCTGCTGGACGAACCCATGGCCGGCATGGGCCCCGACGAGTCGGCGCGCATGGTGGACCTGCTGCACAGTCTGCGCGGCGAGGCCACGCTGTTGTTGGTCGAGCACGACATGGACGCGGTTTTTCGGCTGGCCGAGCGCATCTCGGTGCTGGTGTACGGCAAGGTGATCGCGTCTGGCCGCCCTGACGACATTCGCGCGCACCCGCAGGTGCGTGCTGCCTACCTGGGTGACGATGAGGTGGCGTACCCATGAGTGCCCTGCTCGAGATCGACGATCTGGAAGCCGGTTATGGCAGCAGCCAGGTGCTGTTCGGGCTGACGATGCGTCTGCAGGCGGGCGACGTGGCGACTTTGCTTGGCCGCAACGGCATGGGCAAAACCACCACTGTGCGCGCCATCATGGGCCTGACGCGCGCACAAAGTGGCAGCGTGCGCTTTCGTGGCGAGCGCATCGACGCTTGTTCGCCGGACCAGATTGCCCGCATGGGGCTGGCACTGGTGCCCGAGGGGCGGCACATCTTTGCCAATCTGTCGGTCAGGGAAAACCTGCTGGCGTTTGCCGCCAACCGCAATGCGTCGCCTGCGCCCTGGTCGCTTGAGGCGGTCTTGACGCTGTTTCCGAAGTTGGCGCAACGCCTGCGCCACATGGGCAACCAGCTCTCAGGTGGCGAGCAGCAGATGCTGGCCATCGGCCGCGCGCTGCTGACCAACCCGCATTTGCTGATTCTGGATGAAGCCACTGAGGGCCTGGCGCCGCTGGTGCGCGAAGAAATCTGGCACTGCCTGGACCAGTTGCGCGCTCGCGGTCAGACCATTCTGGTGATTGACAAATACGTGCAGCGTCTGCTGCGCCTGGCCAACCACCACACCGTGATCGAGCGGGGCCGTGTGGTCTGGCAGGGCGACTCAGCCCAGCTGTCCGCCATGCCCGACATCTGGCATCGCTATATTGGCGTTTGATGCCACTATTTGAAAGAGCGCACCATGTCCACGCTTTACCGTGACTTTGACAACCAGGCGCAGATTGACGCGCAGTACAACCCGGCGATCAAACTGGCCGACCCCTCCGCGCCGGTGTTCATTTTCTTGCCTTCGCGCCTTGCCGGGCGCTGCCCGATTTACATGGCGCTGCGCACCGGCCGGCTGTTGACCGGTTGCACCGGGCGCGCGTTGTTGGGGTAGAGCTGCTGGAACAGCCGCAACTGCGCCGCGCTGATCTGCGCCGGTTGCTTGAGCACCATCCACAACACGCCTTCGGTGCAAGGTGGCGTGGTCAGCGAGCCGATGAACTGGTAGTAGCGTTGGTCTTGCGGCAGCAGTTCTTTCAGGTTCAGCAGCCCGGGCGGCATGCGCACTTGGTCGTTCACGTCCAGCGGCATGTAAGTCCATATTTTGTCGATCAACGCGCTGGCTTCACCCGGGTCGAGCAGCACTGCCACCACCGCCAGTTGACCTTCGACATTTTTGTGTACCAGGTGCGCCACCATGGCGAAGTTGCGGTAATTCACCTGCTCTTCAGACGGAGAATGGAAGTGGATTTGCAGCAACGTGTAGGTCGCACCGCGCACCGACAGCGTGTTGCTGCCCTGAACATCTACCTGGATGGTGTGGCCGTTGTTGACGACGGTGCCGTTGGACGGCATGTAGTTGAACTGCAGCGGTTCCGCCGGACCTTGCAAGGTGTAAGACTCTTCAATATTGATGGGTGATTGGCGTTTGCCGGTGGCACAAGCTGCAAACTCGGGGTTGAGCTGACCCCATGCTTGCGGACCGGTGGCGCCGGAATACGACCAATGCGCGCCGCCATGTTGGTCGCCACCCATTGGGGCGCTACTGCTGTCATGGCTACTGTCTGCGCTGCGGCCGGTGAGGGCGGCCGCTTTGGCGCGAATGTAGTCGCGGCTGGCGCGCGGATTGACCACGACGGTTTGGGCTGTTGGACGTGGCTTTGCTGCGACTGCGACCGGGTGTGCCACCGCGGGCACAGTCGTGGGTGCTGCGGCATGGTCCGCGGCAGCGGGCGATTTGGCGTTGGAATGGGCTGCAGGCTTGGCCGCCGCGGCGCTGGTGGCACCCGTGCGCTCGGGCTTGTCGCTAATCACCAAGGTCAGTTTTTTCTTGCCAAGCAGTTGTTCCCGGATGGCTTTTTTCAGATCAATGACGGGTTCGGGCTTGTCGGTCTCAAGGGTCGTTGTGGCGTGGTCGGCCGCCGCTTTTTGGGTGGTGCTGGCTTTGGCCGCGGGCGCAGCCGCCTCACCGTGCGTGGCTGCTGCGGCCGCGACTGCCCAAGACAAGCTGCTGGCCAAGAGCAGCAACGCAATTCGGGTAGGTAGGTGTTGAGTGTTCATTTGGGAGCCGATGCCAGGCGCGGCACAAATCAGGCAGTTGTCATCTTATCGACAAAAATCTCCCATGGCTTGAACGGTAATAGCGGGGCGAATCCCCCCTGTCTTCGACGCTATAGTGGGCGCCTGTCCTGATTGTGAGCTGCCCGTGAGTATCCAGACCGACGATTTTGCCCCGGCACCTGCCAAACGCGTGGTGTCCAACGCCCCCGCTTCGCCCAACGAAGAGGCCATCGAGCGCGCGCTGCGCCCGAAGCTGCTGGACGACTACGTGGGCCAGGCCAAGGCGCGCGAGCAACTTGAAATTTTTATCGGTGCGGCCAAGAAGCGTGACGAGGCGCTCGATCACGTGCTGTTGTTTGGCCCGCCGGGCCTGGGCAAAACGACGCTGAGCCACATCATTGCCGCCGAGCTGGGTGTCAACCTGCGTCAGACCAGCGGCCCGGTGCTGGAAAAGCCCAAGGATCTGGCCGCGCTACTGACCAATCTGGAAAAGAACGACGTGCTGTTCATCGACGAAATTCACCGCCTGTCGCCCGTGGTGGAAGAAATCCTGTACCCGGCGCTGGAAGACTACAAGATCGACATCATGATTGGCGAAGGCCCGGCGGCGCGCTCCATCAAGCTCGACCTGCAGCCCTTCACCCTGATCGGGGCCACCACCCGAGCAGGCATGTTGACCAACCCCTTGCGCGACCGCTTCGGCATCGTCGCGCGGCTGGAGTTTTATTCGGCGGAAGAACTGGCGCGCATCGTCAAACGCAGCGCCGGGCTGCTCAAGGTGCCCACCGACGTGCAGGGTGGTTTTGAAATCGCGCGGCGTTCGCGCGGCACGCCGCGCATTGCCAACCGCTTGTTGCGCCGCGTGCGTGACTATGCCGATGTGAAAGGCGTGGGCGAGATCACGCTGGACATTGCTAACCGCGCACTGCAGATGCTCGACGTGGACCCGCAGGGCTTCGACCTGATGGACCGCAAACTGCTGGAGGCGGTGATCCACCGCTTTGACGGCGGCCCGGTCGGGCTGGACAACATTGCCGCCAGCATCGGCGAGGAGCGCGACACCATTGAAGACGTGATCGAGCCCTACCTGATTCAGCAGGGCTACCTGCAGCGCACGCCGCGCGGACGCATTGCCACACTGGCCGCGTATCGGCACCTGGGCGTAACACCGCCGGCCAACCAGGCGGGTGGGGTGGATATGTTCAGCGTTTGAGGTGGCTTGGGTTTTGTATAAGAAATGTGGCTCTAGCCCTTTTTTATAAAGGGCAAGCAGCTATTTTTTGTATAGTGATTTGTTTCTTGGATGAGGGTAGCGCCAGGCGGGTGGTGGGGTTTGCGCTGTCCGGCTTGCTCGCAGGCGACGGCGCGGGTTGTATCTGTTGCTGAGGCTTTGCCAGGTGTTTGGGTGCGCCGACTGCAACGCCACGCGAATGAGGCCTGTGCCCGCAAACCCCGCCACCCGCCTTCAACGAATTTGGATGCGCGGTTGGGGCTGGTAAAGACCTATTGCCGAATTGCCTGCCAGACCGCCGACTCTGGCGTTACGACTTGGCAAAGTCTGTGGACGCGTCCGGGCTCTATGTCATGCGCGTGGGATTTTGGAAGGTTCAGCCACTGGCTCCAATGCAGCGTAAAGAGTCAGTCGCGAGTACCCGCTTTCCGGCAGTCCACTTGAATTCTTCCAATTTACAAGTTCAACATCCAAAACTTGGACAAAAAGAAGGATTCGGTTTGATAGGTGTCGGAATTCTTTACAGTCGATTTGGCTGTCAACAGTGCAGCGTTACCCGACGGCCACGAACTGCGGATTCTTGGCGGTCCAATTCGAAAATTTTCGTTACGCTACCTGTCGTGTGGCCCCAAAGAGCGACCCGTTAATAAGCGGGCGCACTGAAAGTCTCACGAAATACGCGTTCAATTTCGAATCGCAGTTCAGGGGAAGCGCTGCGCGGTTTGCCATGCACGCCAACGACATCAAAATCCATGCCTCTTAGTAGATCGGCGAGAACCGTTTCAAGTGGCGCGATTTGATCGCGGTATTTTCGATGCAACTCAAGCGAAGGTTGCTCGGGGAATAGAGGTCCGTAAGCTTGTAGTTCGAAGGTGCAATCAAGCGGATCAAGTCCCTTCGCTCGCACATGCCGTAGTAGCGTGTTTGCTTTTGCACTTGGTCGGATATCGAGGTGCTGACCGAGGCGCGAGAAGGGCGACGACGCAAATTGGGATGAGCTGTCTCCGGTGCGACCCACGTAGTAGAACTCTGTTGTGCCGCAGCAGATGTGCCAGACGTAGAGCCAAAAGCCGCGCTCAAGAATAGCTCCAGAAAATGAGATTCGATGAAGTATCACAGGCTTTTGCCCGTTACCGTTTGACATAAGGATTTAGTAATCATCGAGTTCTACGGACATACGATAAACCTTAAGCGCTACGCGATCCATAGTGGCGCAAGCGTGTTTTAGGCTTGGGTCAATTGCGCCCGCAACAATGATCCCTGAAACGATTCGACTTGGAAACTGTTCCAACAACAGACCGATGTACATGGATATTTGACCGAAAACTTTGTAGTCCGCTGTTCCAGACTTCAGCTCGACAACCAGTAGATCGCCACCGTCTTTTTTTTCAAGAAGGATGTCAATTCGTTTACCGGCTATTGCGTACTCGATGCCCACAGAGTTGCCACCAAAGATGCCGTACCCAGGGAACAACTCTGATATTTGAGCGCAAACCGATGTTTGCAGATCTTTCTCGTAGGCGAAGTTCGTCTCGATCGGGATCGGAAGGTCAATGTCTTCTTGTGCCGGCGGGGGTTTCAAGGGTTGATCGTGCTGGACAAAGAACTCTGCGTAGCGCGCAATCGCTGCGCGGTAAAGGCCATGGTGTTCATTCCCAAACTGGGAAAACTTTCCAGATTTACTGTAGTCATGGGCGATCTGGCTGAGTTGAACTTGATCATTGACCGCGTAAATATCAGTCTTTGACCCGGTCGCTTTGGCTAAGTTGGTCGATATACGGTTAATCGCCTGGGGATAGCTCTTGGCTGCACCGGCCTTGCCCTGTTGAACTAACCAATCGCGAAACGCCTGTTCCATGCCTGAGCTCCTTTTTTACGATGCCAACTTGATGATGCAGGGAATCTCGCCCGTACCCTAACATGACGATTGTGACTCCTACGTTCAGTCGAATTTACATAACGGCCCGTCGCATTAATCGATGTCCGTCAAATCGTAGTACCCAACGTCAACTATCTGGTAGGCAGTTTATAAACGTGGGCAGCCGCTTAGGGTCTTTATGCACATCTCTGCATAAAGACCCTTATGTACATCTCCCAGTTATGAACAGTTTGCGCTCGTTGGGTTGGCGGTCTCGTCTGTAAAGGGCAAAACATGAGGTCTTTGCCCTTTACATAATTACAGGCTCTTCAAGAATTCCAACAAAG